>Ga0209389_1002330_pt1 | contig 14442 bp, 15 predicted proteins | sample CowpearedBW_FD_187526 | JGI IMG/M metagenome (GOLD analysis project Ga0209389, IMG submission 187526) | Root nodule microbial communities of legume samples collected from California, USA - Cow pea red BW (SPAdes) (version 2) | ecosystem: Host-associated > Plants > Roots > Nodule | place: USA...
GGAATAGTACTGATTTTTGATAAAATATCTGTCTTGCTGTGTTCTGTCACAATAGCTCAGCGTTTTTTATTTTGGCTTAGCGTTTCCCGTTTGCCTAATGTATCGTTAGTGTTTGTTTTTATGCCCCTTACAGCTTGTTTTATGTTTTATCAGGGTCTTGGCTGTTAACTCGGCCTTCGACTTCCTGGTTTCTTATATATTGTACCCCTCTCTTGCCTTAATCATAATACAGTTTTGTGCTTTCTTTCACAATCTCTTTTTCTCTTCCCTTGGCGTTTTCTTCTGTCTTCACCCCTCTCTATCCTTTACTGTTACGTTCAAACAACAAAATGAACTAGGGAATCTAAGATAGTATCAAAGATAAGTTAAGTTTATTCTTGTGAAATTTGTTATTTGTTCGATCTATTATATTATTTATTTTCATACAATGTTTCGTTGGACATATTCTTTTATTTGTTATCAAATTGTTATCGGACCACTTATTAATATCATCTAGTTTTATACACGAGATGTATATATATCGAGTGAGGAAAGTGTTGGAAGTTTCACATGGACAAAAGATAAGTCAATTTTATAGTATAGTGAATGAAAATCTAACATTAAAAGTTGATTTTGTAGAGTTAAGTTAAACTTAAAGGTCATCTCTTTATCCTTTTCTGTTGTGTTCAAACAACAAGATGAATTATGAAATCTCTATCCTTTTATGTTATGTCAAAACAACAAAATAAACTATGGAATATAATAATTTTTTAGGAGAGAATGTAATTTATTTAAGAAGTCAATTATAGAATTTATTAATCACTAACATAACAATTCATTAAAATTACAAAAAAAATTATGTGCAAGTTACATAAACATTTATTTGTGACATTTGAATTGTGCTAAGAAAATATAAATTTTAAAGATTAAATAAATATCCGTTAAAATTAAAAAATAATAGAATAGGTAATTAGATTTACAAAATACATTTATCAATGTAAATACATTTATTTAGTTTTGAATGTTTTAAATAGAAATTCTAAGAATTATATCCATTTTTTATTATTTTATTAATTTTTTATGAAGGATTTTTATTGTCACTATATCTTATATAACTTCTAGCTTTTACAGAAAGAGAGTTTAGATACTGGTTCTAAGCCAACGAGACCTCCATTATAAACGTATCAAAGAAGAAAGGATATAATGGAAAACACACACAAGAAAACTGTTATAGAGAATGCTAACATACTAACAAACTAGTATACGTGGCAAGGATGAAAAGGGGAGAGAATAGAGGACTAAGTACTGTTATATATGAAGGAGGTTATCGGAGGATAATTGAGGGTGGCTCAGTCATTTTTATTCTGTTTCCATTATTATTATGTGCAACATCAAGGACACTCCCTATGCTGATTTTTTCTTGATTCAATATAGAAATCTCAGTTCCTATCAAGTTGGTATCAAAGTTTCAAATTCTGGGAGCGCTTGATGGTTACCACACATATGAAGATTATTAGAAGACGTTGAACAAAGATTGGAGAGCTTGCAGATGGGGGAGATGGTAACAGTAATGATGACTCAACTAGTACCAATGGTGGGAGTCGCGGCTTCCGACACCATCATCATCATGGCATGCGTTCTAACAAGCACTATTGGGGCGTTTCCAATCATCATCCTCAGAGAATCCATACGAGGCCTTAATGAGGTTTAAACACAAGGGAACTCATTGGCTTGAAAGAAGAAATCAAAGTGGTGGTAAGACTAAGACTCTAGGGACTTGAGCATGTTGATGGAGATGGTACAAAAGGTCGAGGAGAAGAATAGAGCATTGGATCTATCATTTGGGCCTTATTCTAAAGGTAGCGGGTCAACTGGTAGCAAAATAAGGGGCTTCTCCTTGCACCCCAAAGCATTTCTCCTGTATCCAATGAAAAAAGAGAAAAAACAGTGAAAAAAATTAACTGCACTACACTCCTGCATTAAACCAGCGAATCTGCTTTTGTTGCAGGCCTCTGCACCCCAAAGAATATCAATTCCATGTGTGCCAAAACGGATTTCCATATCCACTTCAGAGAAGAGTACAATGGATTGCAAGATCCATCTCATTTATTTTATATTTCTCATGAAACGGATGATAAAATCCGTTACAAAATTCTAAGAAACGGATGACAGAATCCGTTTCAAGATTTTGAAAATCGGATTTCACAATTCGTTTTGCTTTTTTTTTGTAAGAAACGAATTTCACAATCCATTTTATATAAATTAAATTAAATTAAAAAATACTTAAACTTAACTTTTTCTAATTTATTTAAAGTATATGATTTTTAAATTTTAAATATATTTTTTATTATTTTTTTTGTTTATTTGTTATGTTTTCATATATTTTAATATATATCTAAAAATAAAGTAATATATATAATTTAATTTGTAAATAACTTTTTAAAAAATAAATGTAATTATAAAAATAAATAAAACTAAATGATAATTAAACATTAAATTAGATAAAAGAACGAAAATTTATTCTAATTCTTTTTAATTTTATTTTAAATATAATGCTTTTTGAATTTTAATTATTCTTTTAGTTTATAATTTTCGATTTTAATCATATTTACATATTTAATGTATATTTTAAAATTAAAATAAGGGTTAAATATGTTTTTGATTCCTCAAGTTTCAGTGAATTTTGGAATTAATCCCTCTTCAAAATTTTATACCAATTTAGTCCTTCATCTTTAGAAATACGTGAATTTAGTCCTTCTTACCAAATTTTATTAAGTTTATTTGATATTTTAAACGCGTTTTATGATAATATTTGAGTTAACATTAAAGTGAAAATGTGTCAAACGGTGTAAACAATTCAAATATTATCATAAAATGTGTTTGAAACGTTAGATAACTTAACAAAATTTGGTTAAAAGGACTAAATTCACGCATTTTTAAAGATGAAAGACTAAATTAATCAAAAGTTTTGAAGAGGAACTAATTCTAAATTTCACTAAAACTTGAAGGATCAAAAACATATTTAACCCTTAAAATAATATATTAATATCTTTTAACAAATATTTTAAAATAAATATATAAAATGGATGTTAGATCCGCTTCAAAAATTTATAAAACGAATGTTAATATCCGTTTTAATTTTCGTTTTAATTTTCTTTAATTTTAGTATATAGCGGATATCGAAATCCGTTTCATAGTTTTCAGAGACTCAAAATTCGATTGTCTTTATTCAATAGCATGCGTTTTGACGGGAAAAATCATCAGTTTTGACGACCCTTCACCACATCTACCCTCAACGCCAGCAGCACCTTCCTCTCCTTAAAAGCAGCCTCCCCCTTCGACTGCTCCGCCTCTCCTCAGGCTCACCCCGTCGTCGCTAACACCGTCGAGGGCGTGCGCTACCCCTTCCTCTTCTCCCTCTCCGATTTCAGAACCCTCCCCGACAAGCCTCACAAGAACATCGTAAGGATGCTCAAAGGGAAGCCCTTCCGCAAGCCCGACATCTCCGTCATCATCCAGGACCTGCTCGAGAAGGCCAACAGCGAGGGCAACGTGGGTATGGCCACCTTCGTCGCCTCTGCCATGGCGTTTCAGGTTGTGGCGTCCCTGTGAATGACTCTAGACACAACTTCTTCACCAACGCAGTAGCACCACATGCCCTCATCGGAAGCGAATCAAACCAGATTAGTGAATCCATCGCTCGCCGGAGTAGTCTGCCACAGTGACTGCCGCTTGCGAAGCCACCTCCGCTGGTGCAAAACCAGAATCAGCAGCTATCTCGCAAAACCAGGCTAAATCGCGGTGGCTTGGGTTGGTGTGGCGTCGCAGGTGGGAGTGCCTCACGATGGCTTCATCATCGTCACAGTGGTTTCACAGTGGAGGTGGCGTCGATCTCTGTCACGGAGGTGACTGTCATGGTGGTCACGTTCTAGTGTGAGGGGTTTCGCGTTCTGCCATGGTCGTCGCAGCAGAGGTGGGTGATTCTCCGGCGAGGCAGAAACCTCAATGGTGGTGAGGCCTGTGGTGGATGACAAGGTGTTTGGTGTTGAGAGAGAAGTAAGATTGGTGGAGAGGGTGGTGGTAGCGGCGAGCTTGGGTGGGTTGTGGTGGTATAGGTTCAGGGAGGATGTGGAGAGTTTGGTAGTAATGGTGGAGGCAAAGAAATAACTTTAATTGTGCCCTTTGTCATCTTCATAAATTTACTCCCTGACACCCAATAGTTTATTCAATATGGTCCTTAAACGCAACAAAAGGATTTTCTTCCTCACCAAGCTAAATCAATGATCCATGCCATTTCTAAATTCAACATCTCACACACCTTTTCTTTTCTTAGTCTCACAGTACATATACAACTATATAATATTAATTAAACACAAAAAAATATACAACTAATGAAATATTAAAATAATTTCAGTATAGTTTATATATATATAAATATATTTAGGAAAATGATACATTGACACCCCAAACTTACTACTTTCATTACTACCTAACGTGGCAGCAGCAATTGGGGTATGCCTCATAGTTAATATGTCCTTCAAAAGTGATGGTGGGTTATGTAAGATCCGTGAAAATTAATTAATTAATAAATTCGGGTAGTGGAAGCCTTTATGACATTTAATTCTGACATGTATGGCATGGAGAAGTACTAGCTCAAATGGTTGAAAGTACTTATTCTGTGAGAGGACTTGGGTTCAAGTCCTATATATTGTGTTTATTTAATTTATTATTATTTTTTATAATATGTTTGATCATGTTAAGTGATAATATAATCATAGAATTATATTAATCATCATGAAACATGAATTGGTTAAACGGTTATATATTGAGTTGGCATTGGCATGGTCATGGGTTTAAACCTTGGTAGAACCATATTAAGCTTATTTTTTGTCAAAATTCTTTTTGGCATGAATGTGAAGAGCCTTAGGAGTAGCCAAGGGTGCTGGAAAACCACATGGAATAGCCAATTGAATGATAATTAAAACCAAGTTTAAGGCATTTTCGTTTTGGCTAATAAACCACCATTAAGGTACAATTAAATAGGCAAATTGAAGGAGAAAGAGAGAACTTTTGAGTCTAGTGAGGAGTGATATTTCAGAGGAAAAATGTGAGGATTGAGTGCAACAAAGGTACTGGATTGGAGGAGAGTCAAAGGGACGCCATTGGTGATCAAAGGAAACTCTCAAGTATCCATTTTTAAGCAAAGGAAACCAGGTTAGGGGAGTTTTACACATTAATTTTTAGGTTTAAACATGAATTGTATGATAAATATATTGTGTTTATGCATGAACCCTTTTACATTGTTTAAATTTCATGTTTCTGGAAATTCCCAAAATCCGCCTGGCTGGCCATGAACTTTCGCCAGGCGATGCATACCCTTTTATGTGTTTTGCTGGGTTCCTATGAGGAACCGCCTGGCGGTGAAGCCCTGTACCATCACGCGACACAAGCCTGTAACCTAGTTCTAGGTTTTCCTTGATGAATTGCCTGACGGTGATGAGTACCCACTAGGCGACACAAGTCGAATTAACTCGGTTTTGATATTTTGTGCGTTCTGGGGTGATTCTGATTGGGGGAAAAAGGAAGTCCTAAGTAATTGTTAAGGATTTGATGTGTTACATTGTCTAATTACATATGGTTGGAGGTTAAATTTGATAAAATTGCTATGAACGCCCTTTTAGGGTTGAATAGTTGGGGGTTTTTATGATTCGAGGATGAATATTGTGAATTGGTATTGAAATTGTGATGGATATAGTTAAGTTTGAATATTTGGGTCTCGGCTATCATGCTCAATTACGAAACAGCGAAGATAGGCAAGGAAAAGTATCAGAAAATGGTAGAGGGTGGTTGCAGGTGCAAGAATTCTGGGAATTTGCCCAAAAGTGCATGTGCCGCCTAGTAGCTCGGGGCCTGCCGCTAGGCGCCATCGTAGAGACAACCCTCTTTGAGTGGCTGCGAGAATTTTGACGGTAATATCAGTAGCGTTCCAATTTAATGGCGAGTTGTGTTCATATCAGTTTTAGAAGACATAGGATTAAATTGGGATTAAGTGATACTAAGGATGACTAATAGCTTGATGTTAATTAGAAGTACTAACTTGGGAATTATGATGATGGTAAGGCATTGTAGGCACTATAATTGTGCAAGGATATGACAACTTAACCTAAACCAGAAGTTGTAGTGTACAAATACTAATATGGCGTCTAGCGATAATGTGCAAATCGCTAGGCGATAACGGAAAATTCAGAGGGCAACCTGCACGCGTGGCGCCTGGCGGTAGAGAACGTCCCGCCAAGCGATAGTTGTAGAGGCTGGGAGAACTGAGGCGCTTGGCACCTAACGGTACGCATCCCCTGCCAGGCGGTCTGGAAGCATGGTGCGCTAGGCACCTCGTGTATTGTGCCAGGGGATGTGGTGAAACAAAGGTGCTTGATTGCTTTGAGGTGCGTGATCTACAAAGCTTCTAGGATATCTTAAAGGTCGGCTTGCTGGTGTTCCTTGAGTTGTGACTCGGAACGTATCCCTTGAGTTGTGGCTCGGGATAGGGGTTAAGCACGTGGCATTCCTTGAGTTGTGGCTCAGAATGACATCTCTTGAGTTGTGGCTCAGGATGACGGATGAGCACGAGGAACTCTTGAGTTGTGGTTCGGGTTGACGAGTGTTGCCGGTATGAGTGTGCACGTAGCGACGTGGACGAATAGGTCCAGTTAGATTGCCCTCCTCAGTATTAACCTGACGAGTTTGGTAGTCTTGGGACGTTACGAATATTATTCGTATTGGGAACTCCACCTGGCGTTACGGTGTATGATCTGTAGCATGGTTCTCGCACGTGCTCTATTAGTTGTGGTTGATAGGTGTGGCAACAAAACATCTTGAGGTACTCACTAGAAGATGTAAAACACGATTGACATGGTGGTGGCCATGTGTTATGGAATCAGAGGATGGGTTTCTTTTGGTGTGATTATGATGAATGTATATGCTTATATATGATTATTTTATTGTAGCTCACCCTATTTGCTTGTGTTTGACGATGATTGTGTATGCGGTACACTCGAGCAGATGATGTTGCAGGTGGATCCGGTGAGGCTTAGAGACAGCTGGGAAATTTTGTAGAGTTGTTTTATTATGGAATTTTACAAATTGTAACTTTGGTTTTATGAACATGGATTTATTTTATAATTTATTTTATAAGGTGAATTGAGATACTTTATAATTGAAATAAAGTTTTAATTTCCCGCGCTTTTGGGAAATGAGATTTTATTAATTTACTCGTATTTAATATTTATTTATATTATTATTTAAACCTGTAATATTCGGTGGGAATGTTACAGGTCGTCTGAAGTAGAGGTTGTTTATGGATGTGTTTGAAGGGCATGGAATGGTTGCATAGACTTTTTGTTTCAGCACGTTGTATGTGCAGTTGGATGGAATGCAAAATATTTTTGGACTCTCACATATGAACTTCATCCAATCCTCACAGAGTTTCATTTCTCGATTTGCGAATAAGGCCGCTATGTAAGAATTGGTAAAATTTTGGGACTCGGTGATGCCAAACATTTCAGTGGAAAAATTATCCATGTTTGGGTTATGAATTCAGAACGAAAAGGTGGAATGAGATGGCAAGGAATGGTAGTGTTGGAGACTTGAATATTTGCAATTGATAGAGTGCAGGGAGGGTGCTATTTATAACCATAATGGTACCATTATTGAGTTAAGAGAAAAAAAATATTTATTGCTTTGCAAACGTACATATGAAGTGGTCAAATTTAAATAATATAAAATCAAAGCACATGAAGGTCCCACAATGAGATAATTTTATTATACAATTACATTAATCAACGATGGCCCCCTGTTCCGCATGGTGGCCTTCGTGTGGGTCATCGTGGTCATCTTTCGTGTTGTAGGGGAGGAGGGGGGTGACTCACTTTCGTCATCAGTTTCTTCCACTTCTACGAATTGAGAACCTTCATCCGAAGCATGAAATAATATTTCTGGTCTGTAATATTGTTGTGAACATGAAGACCCTCGGTATGCCCTTGGTGGAGTCATTGATGATGTCCCAAAAATTTGTGATGGACCACCCCCACAACTTGAAAATTGTGGACCAGAAAAACCACCATAAAAATGGGATGGACCCGCTCCAAAGGTAGATGGCGGTAGGAAAAAACCATACGAAGTGGGAACTTGATGAGACGATGGTGGAGGTTGCATTCTTTGATCCCAATTTCCATAACATGGAGTCAGATTTTGTGAGTGAAGGAGGCCAGAAAAGGGCATATTCGTACGAAGCTGGTGGTGTGAAGGCAGATCATGATATTGTTTAGGCATATCATATGATACAGGAACAATAATTAATTGGCATGTTTGAAATTCAATAATACAAATTATAAATTATGAAATACGAAAAATATTAAATTTTCACTTCATCATCGGATGATTGGGCAATAGGCAAAATGTAACGAATGATATGAGTGATGTTCCATTGCATGTACGGAAAGTTATCACGCAGATGGTCACTCTTGCTGAAAGTTTCGCCTTGAACAACGGAATTGTGATGATTATTCTATAGTATTATATACCGATGATGGTATTGTCTCCAATTTTTGTCCGCCCTTCCTCGAAGATCAATTATGTGAACCGCATCCAGGTTAATCAGGTCGGCTGGGATGCTTTATCGCCAACCAAATTGTCTGACGACCCGGTCAACTTGGTAAAATTCCACAATCGCAAAACATATATGAGGAACCAATGCCTGACTTATGGGAGAAACATTTATGATGATTAAGCAACTAACCAGTGGTTATCGATATGGTGTCTATAAGAACTGCAAAAATTAAGGTTAATATTAAACATCAAGAAAAACAAAGCAAATATGTACAAAAAATTAGTGGAGTAATGGTGATAATGAACCTGTTTTGGTTGAATTTTATCAATTTTTTTTTGAAACTCGACCACAGTTGTTTGGTCATGGGAGATGAAACATGTTAATCAACATCACCTTACGTTTAGGGGGAACGAAAGGCCAGCCTCAATCTCGTCATCTATGATTGGTTGTATTTCTAGAGAGATACATGTGAATCTTTCCCATGCCCAACACTGCATCAGTAACATGCATCCACCGATGTTGTCTTGTTGGAACTTAGTATCGTGATCCAATGCACGATACAAACAAGCCAACACTATTGATCCCCAACTAAAGTTTGAAACATTAGCCAAGTCTCTTAACAATGGCAAATACATAAAATGCACGAGACTAGCTGATGTATCTGGCATCAACATACTGCCAATTAGTATGAGGATGTGAGCGTGTGCATACACTGTCTAATTCTTCTTAGGTTTGCGTCAGCTGGTATTTCTCGGAATCCGGTATTTAGCCACAACTTTATTTGATTACTTGTGAACATATTTTTGGTTGAAATATTTTCCAATAATTTTTTGCAAAGTTCTATCAGGTTCCCAAAACTAGAACCAGTGACGAGTTCACCATCTATTGGCACCCCCAATTGGAGTGAAACATCCTCCAAAGTGACAGTTGTTTCGCCAAATGGCATGTGGAAAGTGTCAGTTTCAATCCTCCACCTTTCGCAAAGTGTGGTTACCATGAGGTGGTTAATCTTCATATTATCCATCTTTAAAACATAGTCAAAACCAGCTTGATCAATTAACATTATGACCCTAAGATCAATCTGATCAGTATGTTTCAAAATCCAAATTGAATGTCGTCTTAGCCGAAGTACTCTCTCGTTTCCTTGCCAAATCTAGTTCATAATGTGGTCGTCTTGATGACGCAAGATTGACATGTTTGCTGGAAGGTTGTTGTTTTCAGCCATAATGAACTACGTAAAAAAACAAAATAAAACCATTAACAACACACTTCATCAACTTAACATGAAAAAAATATTAAACAAAATACATTCATAAATCTAACCGTACTGATGAAGTTGACGGATGTTAATTATAAATCTTTTTTTCCTTACGCTAATAGTAGCTACTGCAACTTGAAATACAACTTGGAGTATGGGAAAGATTCTATGTTTTGTTTCCCATGGTGCAAAGGCGATGCTTATTTATGCATGTTTTAGAAGATACTCATACACCATGATACATTATAATATATTTGGACTCATCACCAATCAATGACATTGCTGCCTTTTCATCTTTCTGTCACATAAGCCAAGCTTTTCCAATACTCTATCTCTCCCATAGGCACCTATTTCTCCAACACGCATACATATATTTCCAACTGCCAAATTGCTTTAACCACACATTGTAATTTCAATGAATAATGGAGATCATAGAATCTTTGCAATGGAACCCATTTGTGTATATGCGTGAATAAAAATAGGCAGAGATTCCTTCATTATTTTCAAACTGTCAGGGAACGTGAATGCATAATGTGGAAGGCGTGAAGTGTGAATAGTATTGTGGCAGGAGAAAATGTGAAAGAGTAATGGCGTGGTGTTGGCAGGGGGTGCATATGGAAAACGTGGGGGTAGGTGACATTTTGTAAGGACAAAACGTGAGGGGGCCTACGTTTTTGAGAGAAAACATCTTGGAGGGGACACTTTTTTTTTTAAGTTTTTTGTTTTTTTTATTTTTTTTCTTTTTACACACCTCCCATCCGTCTATTTTGGTTCCAGATCCTCATATTCCTTTGTAATTAATGCTATGTGAACTTGCTTTTTACTATTTATATATTGAACCAAGCCACCATTTGTTCTTCTACCAAATTTTCTCTGCATACATGGCAAAGTTCAGATCTCTTATCTCTTATAACCCATTTCCACATGAACATTAGCATAATGAGTTCATGGAATTATGGAGGATCTTTTTCGTCTAATCCAATCGAAGACGAACCTGTCATTCCAGACATCGTGGATAAGTTTAGTTCTGATGACATTTATGAATACAATCTAGACCATCAAGAAATTGTTCCAATCCCTACTATGGATTACAATCCAAATGTGGAAGTCGTACTACGGGAACAGATGCACTTCGATTCAAAAGAGGCAACAGTATCTACAATAAAACATTATCACATTACCAATGGATACAACTTGAATGTTTTGGAATCGAAACCCCATCTTTACGTTGCACAATGCATCCATTACAACAAGTCAATGGCGTTTGAGGGCTAGTTACAGCAAAATCAGACATCATTGAGAAATCAAGTCCATTGACGGTCGACATACATGTTTCTTTACATTAATTTCACAAGATCACTGCAATCTGGATTCGACTCAAATTTCTTCCATTGTTTTTCATTTGGTCTGGAAGAACCCAAGCATTTGCATCAAAAGCTTGGTCGCAGACATAAAAAGTCGTTATGGATATACTATGACATATAGAAGAGCATGAATAGTGATGGAAAAAGAAATTACCATGGAGTATGGCAATTGGGACCAATCTTATAATGAAGTTTCCAGATGGTTACAAGCTGCCCAACACACTAATCCAGGGACAATTTTCCAACTTTCCAGTCCTCTAGTTAATGTTGATGGTGAGGATGCGACATCCACATACATTATGGAATGTTGCTTCTTGGCATTTGGACCATGCATTGAAGGTTTTAAGTATTGTAAACTTGTTGTTCAAGTGGATGTAACATTTTTAACAGGCATATATCATGCGACCTTGCTAACTGCAATTTCTCATGATGGAAATAGAAACATTTCCTTTGGCATTTGCAATAGTAGAAGGTGAGACAAAAAAGGCATTGATTTGGTTTTTTCAACTACTACGAGAGCATGTAACTCCTCAACCAAATCTATGCCTAATTACTAATAGGGGCAATGTCATTTAGTCAACCCTACGCTCAAAAGAAGTTGACTGGGAATCAGACAATATTCACTTTGTCTACTGCATACATCATATGGCTTTCAACTTCAACAACAGGTTCAAAAATGCGAATATGAAGAAAGATTTCATTAACTTGGGTACTACATTTTCCTAATCTTACACTCTATATGCACAATTTTTTTCCTTCAAACTAAATATTATTTCATTTAATTTTTTAATTCTTTTTAACAGCTTATGAAGTCAAACAACCTACAGTGCAAGCAAAAATTTTAGCTATGAGGTCCCAATTCCCGCAAGTAGTAGCTTGGATTGATAAAATCCCCTTTTACAAGTGGTCTTTGGCTTATGATGGGTGTAAGACCCGATAAATTTAAGTAATTAAATAATAATTATTTAATAAATGCGGGTAGTAGAAGCCTTTATGACATTTAATGTTAATTGTTGTGATGTGGAAAAGTACTAACTCAAGTGGTTAAGAGTACTTAGTTGTGTGAGAGGACTTGAGTTCAAGTCTTATGTATGCCAATTGTGTGATATTTTACTTTGTTTGTTTTAAGGGTATGATTGAATGTGAGTAGTGATAATGTAATTCTAAAATTATAAGAATTATCACGAAACATGATTGGTTGAATTGGTTGTGCATTTGCTTTGTGATTGAGTGGATGTGGGTTCAAACCTTGCTAAGAACGAAATTAACTTCTTTATTTTTGCCAATATATTTATGGCCAGAATATGAAAGGGTAGGGAAACCCTAGTGACAATGGGCCTCCAAAGGAGGCTGGGAAAAACAACCCATAATGATTTGGAGTGAATCAAAGGAGCAGAATTGTGAGAGCATTGAGGGGAGCCATTTTGGGTCAAGAAGAACTATCAACCTTCAATTTTTAAGCAAAGGAAACCAAGTAAGGGGAGTTATTTTGTGTTGATGATTATGTGCAAACGAAACCAAGTAAGGAGAGCTATTTCGTGTTTATGATTAAGAAGCCTGCTCTCATGATTTTATGTTTGCATGTCATGAATTTTTGTGCTTTATGTGTTGGGATTTGAGGTTTGTTGTTTTTGATATTGTTTGAAAAGCATCTTATACTCTGGTATGAATATAATGAGGGTTTTCGTGCGGTATGATTGTTTATGGTTCAATCTCAAATTTTGATGATTAAATTGGGTCTAAATCATGTTCATAAGATTTGTGCACTGTTTAGATTGCGTGGTAATGTTGGTATGTGGTTTTGGGCATTGTTTCTGGTGTCTGCGTGCGTGAATAGGGAAGACTTATGCTATTCTCGCTCAAGCGAGCAAGGCTCGCCTAAGCGAAAATAGTAGAGACTCGAACCTAGTTTTGCTCAAGCATCTCACTCAAGCGGAGAGCCCATGTTTTGGGCGACAGAGCATCTCGCTCAGGCATAGAGCCCTATTTTGGGCAACAGAGTATCTCGCTCAGGCGAGAGGTCCTCGCCTAAGCAAGAAATCGTAGAATGTCGTGTGTTTCTACTTTACTCACCGCCTAGGCGAGAGACTTTGTTTCTAGGTGAAGGGCGATCTTGCCTAAGCGAGAAGGTCTCGCCTAAGAGAGACTTTGCATTAAGCCATTATAACGCGCTCGCTCAAGCGAGAGAGCCTAGCTTAAGCGAGACATGCCTGATCGCTTGAGCGAAGGCTTCTAGCCTAAGCGAGAATAATGCAGTTTTGTGTTTCAAGCCAGGCGATATGGTTGCAGGCTTGGGTTTTTAGGTCTGTTGGTTGTACGCTTTGATGCGAACTTGGATCAGGAGATGTTGTGCCATGAGTGGGTAAGTTCATGGATGGTGGTTAACACGTGGTGATATGAGCGAGAAGGTTCATATCCAGTTACTCTCGTGTTGGGATACGAGCGAGGTAGGTTCGTATGTTTTGTGCTCACACTTGAGAGATGTTGCGTGCAGGGAGGTACGTAGTTAGTGGACTATGGGGGGGGCAGGTTCGTAGAGTAGGACTACGAGCGGGTAGGTTCGTAGAGTAGGACTACGAGCGGGTAGGTTCGTAAAAACAGGACCACGAGTGGGCAGGTTCGTGTGAGCATCATAAATCCTGAGTCCATGGCTAACTATGTTGTGTGAATTGAAGGTTGAAAAGCCTTGGGGTATTAAGGACTTGGCCAAGAACTAACTAGGATAAATTAGATGGGTGTATTGATTTTATTATGTTTATTATATGTTATTCTTGTTTATAAGCTCACCCTTTTTGTTTGTAATTGGCGATGATCATGTATTTTTTTACACTGGAGCAGATGATACTACAGGTGATACTGGCGATGCATAGAGATAGAGGGAGGGCTAGCTTAGGGGTTCTTGATATAGGAATTTTTATGATGTTATTGCATTATGTTGGATTTTAAAAACTTGTAATAAGATTATTATTTAGTTATATTTAAATTATGGTGAGTTGAGAAAAGAATTTGAATTTTCTCGCGTTTGGGAATAATAAAATTATGTCGATTGATTTTTCTATATTTATTTTAATTAAGTAATTTCTAGTAAGGATGTTACAATGGGGGACGAAGGTACACCCACATAACAACAAACTTGACGGAGTGCATGAACTCTATGCTTTAGGGGGCTCGATCATTGCCCATTTGTGCACTCTTGAAAATAACATTTCAAAACACAAATGTGTAGTTTGTTGAAC
>Ga0209389_1002333_pt1 | contig 14439 bp, 16 predicted proteins | sample CowpearedBW_FD_187526 | JGI IMG/M metagenome (GOLD analysis project Ga0209389, IMG submission 187526) | Root nodule microbial communities of legume samples collected from California, USA - Cow pea red BW (SPAdes) (version 2) | ecosystem: Host-associated > Plants > Roots > Nodule | place: USA...
TTTAGTTAAAAGATGAGTTTGTATTTCATGCCATAATATGGAGCTTCAAGTCAACCTGGTATGGTGTTTATCGTGAGTTAGTCTATCATGGAGAACGGATTCACTGACTAATTTTGAGGGAAAAGTATGTGACTTTAGTTCATTCTCATTTGTTTTTTATTATTATTTCTTTTTTTGAAAATTGAAGTGAGTCATTCAAGACATGAAAATGAATTAAAGTTGCTTAATTTTTTCTTCTAAAAAAGTCATCGAATCCATTCCCCTCTATCATGCATTCAAACATTAGAAAATCAATCGGAACTCCATTGGAGTGAAGTGCTGTAACAGTTATGACTTAGCTGGAAGATTATGAAAAACTTGGCTGTTCTCAATATTGTAATCCCAGAATGGACTACTCAATTCACTAATGATTTGTTTAACTTCAATCTTGTATCTTATTCTGATGACTCTTCTTCTGTGTTCTTTCATTTTTTAAACAATTCAACTTGGTTTTTATTTATTAAGTCACATCATTTTCTTCAAGACCAGAGAAAGATTTTATCAGAGTATGTAACCTATTTACGAAAGTTACATTTCCTACTTTTTTCTTATAAAATTTAAGTTTCTTAGTTATTTAAGAATTTATCTCTTAAATGTATAGTTCCAACCGTCTTCTCTTTTTAAGAAGAAAATCAATAAAAAGGATGTTGCGAAACGATGCTACTTGTGTTTTAGAATCTAAATTGTAAAATAGATATTAAAATGTCTGTTTCGAAAATTGAATTCTGGATTACAAGTACATTGCATTCCGCCACGTATAAACATTTTAAAAAATGTTTAAAATCTTATTTATGAAGAAATTTTACTTTCGCGGTATCATTTTTCGTAATAATTATTTTTCCTTGTACATTTGCACAATATTTCAATAACTAAGTGATATTGTCCAAAGAATAATACTGATAAATATAGTAATATGATTAAAAAAAAGGTTTTTCTTGCTTTCTTTAAATCGTAATTTTGTTCTAATTTTATAAGTAGAGACCATTAGGCTTTTTTTTTTAATTAATGATTTTTAATCCAATCTTTTTAAAAAATTAAATTTGAATTCACTGTTGGAGTTTTGATATCTTTCAATGATTTGTTTTTAAAATACACAGATATATTGATTTCAATCTTATAAATTACATTAAATCACTTTTTAATATACCACGATAAAATATATTTTAGAAACATAGCAAATGGACAACACCAATGATATACAAGGAACAATTTAAGTTATTAGTGTTGAATAAAAAATTTATAAGAACAACATCAGAAAAATCAACCAAGAAGCTAAGGTAATGAAAATTCCTTGAGTTTAAAGTACCGTTGCATTTGTAAGACTATAAAGTAACTAAATTTATTGTTTTTTCTTCTATATTAATAAAAAATAATACACAAAAAAGATTACGAGTTAAAAAAGTGGTGCTAAATATTAAAAAAATAGTTTATTATCAAATGACACAAGAGAAAATATCTTTTATTTATTTATTTATTAATGAAAGAAAAGATATGAAAAAAATGAGGACAGAAATTATGAACTGTCTAATTTCTTTTTAGTAACAAAAATAAATAATATGCATGAGAGAAGAATACAAAACATGAGAAATTAAAAAGACAATAAGAGAGAAAATAAAAAATATCTTAATAATTTTGTTTCTTTATATATTTGATTTTATCTTTTATTATTTATTAGGTTAAAATACTTCATTGGTTCATGTTTTTATTCAAAAATCTCAATTAGATCTTAAGATTTGTTTAAGTCTCAATTAGGTCCATACTTTTGAAAATACATAACAATTAGGTTCATTTCGTTAGAATGATAGTAACGGTGTTAAGGATGTGTCACGTGTCAACTCCTTTTTTTTTATTTTTTTTATTTTCTTTTTTTTTAAATTATTCATACCACATGTCACGTCAATATTGTGCCACGTGTCAAGTCAGTAAGGTGACACGTGTCAGGTCCTTGTCTGAATATCAATTTGGTCCATATATTTGTTATTTTGATTATATTTCAGTCCATTTTTTTTTTAATTTTCAATTTCATCCTCTCCAAATTGAAATCAAATTTAACTTTTATATAAATTTTATAGTGATATTTTTATTAAACATTTTAATAATATTAATTTTATGTAAATTTTTATTTTACATTAAACTTTACTTATATTTTGTTTTAAAATTTTAAAATATTTATTTAAACTTGTTACAAAATTGTTTTAAATAATTTATATACAAATGTTAGAGTTGGTTTAAAAATAACAACATTATAAATTTAAATATAAAATTTTAAAATAATTTTGTAAAAAATTATAAAAAATATATTTAAAATTTTAAAATAAATGGACTGAAATGTAATCAAAATAACAAATATATGGACCAAATTAAGATTCAGACAATGACTTGACACGTGTCACTTTACTGACTTGACACGTGTCACAATATTAACGTGACACGTGGCATGAGTAAATTTAAAAAAAAATAAAAATATTTAAAAATATTAAAAAAATTCAAAAATTCAAAAAAAAAATGAGGAGCTGACATGTGGCACATCCTTAACACCGTTACCATCATACTAACGGAATAAACCTAATTGTTACGCATTTTTAAAAATATGGACCTAATTGAGACTAAAAAAATCTTAAGACCTAATTGAGATTTTTGAACAAAAACGTGGACCAATGAAGTATTTTAGCCTATTTATTATTATACTTTATAAAATAAAAAAAATACTTAATTTAATTTCTATTAATTTTTAATATAATATTATTTAATTTAAAAGATAAATACAATTTAAAAAATTATATAGTTTAAAAAAAAATTAAATATAAAATAATGTAAAAAAAATTAAAAGAATTTGGGGAGAGGGGGCCGTGACCCCCACCTACCCCTTCTAACCTCCGTCACTGGTACTATGTGATTTTTCATACTCGATTTTTATTGTAATTTGATTATCATAGTATTTTTAGTAATTATGTCTCTCAACTTTTTATTAGATTATGATAAATTATTTTTTAGTCTTAAAATTATTTTTTAAAAGGTATATTGATGAAAAATAAAAGAATAAATTTATTTTTTAAAATTGATAGAGAAACTGCTAGAGAAGATGAAAACATGATAATATGATTGCTCATAGCATAATAATGAAATGAAAGCTTGTGAAGACTTTTTGATTCAAATACACGTTAATAAAATGGAAGATAAATATTTTACAGATAATATGGTTATTTACATCGAAAAAAGTTAAGTGAAAATTTTAATTATGATTCAATTACCATGAGTTCAAAAATATAAAAAAAACCATAGACATTTTTTTAGATATGTGTAATTTCTTTCATAGTTATAGATATACTAGATTATGTATTTATTTTTATTGAATTAATCACAGTAATATTAAATATATAAATTTTGAGTATATTATTTTTGACTCCTAAAAAATTTTTGTGAAGATCCGCCATTCGTAATGGAGGTTTATTTTGTTTTGTTTTTTATTTTAATATAACGGGAATAATAAGTTGGTGGTTATATATATATATATATATATATATATATATATATAATGTTTATAAAGTTCGCGTTAGAGAGTACATCGGTCAGTATTTTGTGAAATAAATAAAGAAATAGTTTTAGATTGAAGAATTTTATTGATTATTATATATGTATGCATCGGGTTGTTTATGTGAAAAAGAATAGTGAGATGTGATGAGTATGTTTAGATGTTTAAAGTTGTGAAAAAAAGAATATATGAGTTCTACTTTTATCATAAAAGATATTCATGATGTGTGATAATTAGTATTATACTGCTTTAAGTATTAAAATTAAGCAATAGTTGATTGATTTTGAGATTTGAACTTGAAAGAATTTTTTAATAAGCTTTGGTTTTGACACCTTAAATCATTTTGATTTATTTTATTAATGCTTACATCGGATAATAATTTTTCATTTCGATGAACATTTTAGAAAGTGACTTTTGAAAAAAAAAATTGTGAATTTTCCTACTTATTATAATGATATATTTTGATAATTATATAAATTACAGGTAACATCTCGAAAGTGGTGTTACAAAAATATCTGGTTTTGCACCTCAACTATTACCCGAATGGAAGACCACCACCAACTTTTCACTCACAAAATTTGTATACATTTTACATACATAGGGCAATTTACATATATACTAACCAACTTTAGTCGCCCTCACCATCTGAGGTGCATCTACGGTACAACATTCCCAAGTTCACCCTGGCAAAACAACTTTTATGCTCAATATAACTAGTAACATGTCTATTTGGCGCAATAGTGGTTTATGGATCCTCGCGACCTTTCCCAAAACATGGCTTATCAGCAAAAACGTTTTCTTCTAATACTTGAAGTCTACATTGAAATTCAGTTATCTGCTTTTCATTAGCCTCGACTTGAATTTCACAAAGCCTTTGTTCTTCAAAAAGTTGTTCCCACTTCTTTTCAAATCAAGCATTAGATCTAACTCCAAGTTACTTAGCACTTGACAAAGCTTCGCGTATTTCATCTAATTGTTTTTGCTCTTCTGTGAAACATCGAGAATAGTTAAATGTTCAATAGCCCAAACTTAAAACACAAAATTCATAGTAATTAACATCAGTGCGTACACTTCAATAATTCCTGATAATAATCACAAAAAGTACTTGTACTTTACAAATGTTTTTCAGGTAAACTTAAATAGAATAAAATTTATGTTATAGCCGTCGTTGGTAGTTGGTATATTAGCCGTTTATAGTCGTTGGGTGATTAATGTAGTAACCGTTGAATAGTTAATACACTAACCGTTGGATAGTTAATATACTAGTTGTTTATAGCTGTTGAGAGTACAACAGACGAAAATTATAAGTCTATAAATTGTATTGTTGATGACATGAATAGAACAACAAAAAGTGAATAAATTTTTTCATCCAAGAATCTCTTTCTCCTAATAATGTCTACAACATTCATCAATAACCACGTACCTATAAAACAACCACACATTCAGCTAAGTATAACGTAGAATCATTTGTTTGCTAATGGAAGTTTGATGAACCCCTATTTAAAGAAATATCTATTAACCTATGAACAACAATCCCCAATTATACATGCCCTATTCATCTAAAACATCTTACAAACTAAAAGACACACTCGTAACGCTTTGTGAGTTTCTTGGAAAGTAAAACACTGAAAAAACAAGCTGAATGTAGAACCTACAGAAGTCATCCACATGCTTCTTTCTTTGATACTTATTTTTACTCAACTTTTTAAACATGCTTGCCACAATTATGTCCTTTCCCACAAACAACCCATTCACTAAACCCCCTTTATCGTTCTCTAAATTCATTAGCTTACCACTATAAACCATACTCAAACTGAAAAAACATCAAAATATGTAAATTCCACAAAAAAAATATGTTCCCTAATTCTAAAACTCTCCCATCTACCATCTAACTATCCCAACCAAGGACTTGAAATCAAAAGTTGTTGGATAAACTTAAATGTGGGTAGTTGAAAGTTGTTATAATTGTCTAGGAGGGTGCAAAAGGTTGAGAGTGGGTCTAGCATTAATTAAGCATGTAATAAAGTTAATTAATTGTGGGTTAGGTAGTGGTTATATTTAATGAATATAGTTGAAGGGTCATGTCCAGAGGCCTATAAAAGGACCATGTAGTGCTTCATTTCAAAATACAACAAATCTGAATACAAAGAATGTTTATCCAGAGAGACTTGTTTGTCAACAAATTGGTATCAGAGAGTTAAAGAGTTTGATCGAGATGGCCAGCTTAGCTAACAACATGCCCCTGCCGAAGTTATCAAAAGGTGTCGGCTATGATAACTGGAGCCTGCAGATGAAGGCTCTCCTTGGTTCCCAAGAAGTATAGGAGGTGGTCGAAAATGGGCACCAAGAACCAGAGGACGTTGGAGGAATGACGATAGCCTAGCTTGTTATGTTAAAAGCAACACGAGCAAAGGAATAAATGGCTTTGTACGTGTTGTACCTAGCTGTTGATGAGTCCAGCTTTGAGAAGATAGCAAATGCTATGTCTTCAAAAGAAGCGTGAGATATTCTAGAGAAGGCCTACAAAGGGGATAATCGTGTGAAGCAAGTTCGACTTCAAACTCCCAAAGGAGAGCTTGAAAGGATGAGGATGAAGGAAGATGAAGGGGTTGTCAAGTACGTCTCCCGAGTTGAGACTGTAGTGAATCAGCTTAGTAGAAATGGAGAGACATTGCCCGCTTGCCGAGTGGTGGAGAAAATCTTGAGGTTGTTAACCGACGACTTCGAGAATATAGTTTGCGCAATAGAGAAATCCAAGGACTTGACACTACTCTCGGTGGAAGAGCTTGCCGGGTCGCTTGAAGCACATGAGTAGCGGAGAAAGAAGAAGGAGGAGGAGTCCTTTAATCAAGCACTCCAAGCAAAGACAACCATTAGGGAGAAGAAGGTTCCTTATACTCAGAACACTCGAGGCCGAGGTGGTAGAGGCAGAGGAGGATATGAAAGAGGTCAAGAACAGGTCGTCCAACAAAACTGGTGTGGCCGAGGGCAAGGTGGAGGTCGTGGTGGTACAGGTCGAGGAGGTCAGTCGAGCAACTGAGGAGTTGAGTGCTTCAAATGTGGGAAGTACGACCATTTTGCCAAAGACTGCTACTCAGGAGTTAAATGTTACAATTGTGGGAAGGTTGGAGATTTCGTGAAAGACTGCCGATTTGAAAGCAAGAAGGAAACAAACTTCCTTTTTGAGGATGTCGAGGAAGAAGAAGTATTAATGATGTCCAGGAGATTAGGTGCCGAGGTAAGTCCGAGTTGTTCTGACAACTTGGTTTGGTACCTTGATACATGAGCAAACAACCACATGTGCGGGGACAAGAATATTTTTAAGGAGCTCACCAAAGTTGAGACTGGACACATATCATTTGGAGATGCATCAAAGGTGGCAATAAAAGGCCAATGTACAATCTAGTACCTGCAAAAGAACAATCGAGTTGGAGAAATCAAAGACGTGTACTATGTACCCAACCTATAGAGAAAGACTACTCGGTTCTGATGAAAGACCGAGTACATACTTGAAAGACAAGTTGGATCGATTGATTGCTCGAGTAGAGATGAAGAAGAACAGGATGTACAAGCTGAACTTGAAAATAGTCCAAGAGAGGTGCTTGAAACTTGACGTGAAGGATGAAGTTATGATGTGGCACTTTCGGTTTGGCCACTTGCATTTTGGTGGGTTGGCAAAGTTGGTGAAAAAGATGATGGTGCGAGGACTCCCGACTGTGGAGTTTGAAAAGAAATTTTGTGAAGAGTGTGTGCTCGAAAAGCATCCGAGGACCTCATTTTCGAGGACTGTCGAGTACCGGGCAAAGGAACAACTCAGATTAATTCACACAAACATTTGTGGACTCATTACCCTTGAATCTTTCAGTGGGAAAATGTATTTCATTTCTTTCATAGATGATTTTTCAAGAAAAACATGGGTGTATTTTTGAAGGAGAAATTCGAGGTGTTCCAAGTGTTTAAAAGGTTTAAAGCAATGGTTGAAAAAGAGACTGTCATGCCTATCAAATATGTTAGGTCTGACCGAGGAAGCGAGTTCATCTCATCCGAGCTCATGAAGTATTGTGAGGAGCAAGGAATAAGGAGATTTCTGACAGCACCATACTCACCCAACAGAATGGAGTAGTTGAGACGATAAATCGAACCATTCTTGACATGGTTCGAACAATGTTGAAAAACAAGAACGTGCCTAAGGAGTTCTAGGTAGAAGTAGTGCAATGTGCCATCTATGTGCAAAATAGATGTCCACATGCCAAGCTGAACGAGAAAACACCGCAAGAAGTCTGGAGTGGAAGAAAGCCGAGTGTGTCTCACCTCAAAGTGTTTGACAGCATTGCTTATGGTCATGTTCCAACTCAACAAAGGACCAAACTTGAAGATCAGAGCAAGAAGTACGTGTTTATTAGGTACGATGAAAAAACCAAGGCGTATAAGTTGTTCAACCTAATAACAAAGAAAATGATTATGAGTCGAGATGTTCAAGTTGATGAAGAGAGCGAGTGGAAGTGGAACTACTTGGAGAAGGAGTCTAGAAGCTTGGAAATAGATATACCACTAGTTGTGAGAGATCATGAGACTTCTGATGAAGAAGATGAACCTCTACAGCCTAGAGCGCGAAACTTGCAAGACATATACAACTCGACTGATGAAGTACATGTTATATGTTTTTTGGCAGATTCAGAAGACTTGAGCTTTGAAGAGGTTGTACATGAGGAGAAGTGGCAAAAGGCGATGAATGAGGAGATTGGAACAATCGAACGCAACAACATGTGGGAGCTAACTGATCTGTCCAAAGGAGCTCGGCCTATTGGCGTAAAATGGGTGTACAAGAAGAAAACAAATGTTGATGGTGAAGTCGAGCGATATAAAGCAGAAGGAAGGAATAGACTATGACGAAGTATTCGCTCCAATGATGAGGATGGAAACAATCAGGTTGTTGATTTCCTTAGCAGCTCAACAAAAATGGACAATCTTGCAGATGGATGTGAAGTCAACATTTCTGAATGGAGTCTTGGAGGAGGAAGTATATGTTGAACAACCACTCGAAAACATGCGAAAAGGCGAAAATAAGAAAGTGTTGAGATTGAAGAAGGCACTTTATGGCTTGAAGCAAGCTCCACGAATGAAAGAATTGACACATACTTCAAGAAGAATGGATATGAGCAGTGCCCTTATGAACATGCTCTTTACATAAAGAAGAAAGGAGAAGATGTGATGTTCATTGCCCTCTATGTTGATGACCTTATCTTCTCAGGGAATAATGCTGAGCTAATTGAAACATTTAAAGAAGTGATGAAGAAGGAGTTCGAGATGGCCGACTTAGGTCTTATGAAGTATTTCCTTGGTTTGGAAGTCATTCATGGGAAGGACGATATCTTTATGTCGCAGGAAAGGTATGCTGAGGAGGTCTTGAAGAAGTTTAAGATGACAAGTTGCAACCCAGTTTCCATTCCTATAGAAATGGGCACAAAACTTTCTAAGTATGCAGATGGAGACCGAGTTGATGCGAGCAAATACCGAAGTCTGATTGGAAGTCTCAGGTATCTTACAAATACAGACCAGATTTAATGCTGAGTGTAGGAATAACAAGTCGGTATATGGAGGAACCAAGGTATACTCATTGGAAGGCCCTAAAGAGAATTCTAAGGTACGTGAGAGGAACAATGTCACTAGGCCTGATGTATACTAGAACGGATGATTACCGACTAGTCGGCTACTCAAACAGTGATTGGTGTGGAGATGTTGATGACCGAAAAAGCACGTTTGGATATGTATTCTTCATAGGGAGCACGACGTTCACCTGACTTTCAAAGAAACAACCCATTGTAACACTGTCAACATGTGAAACAGAGTACGTTGCAGCATCCTGGAGTGTCTGCCATGCAGTTTGGCTTAGAAACCTTCTACGCAAACTGGAATTGAAGCAAGAAAAGGGGACTATGATCCGAGTTGATAACAAGTCGATCATTGAATTGGCAAAGAACCCGGTCAATCATGAGAGAAGCAAGCACATTGATGTTCGATTTCACTTCATCCGAGAACAAGTGAAAGAAGGAAATGTAGAGTTGGAGCATGTCGAAAGTCGAGCACAAGCTGCAGATTTGTTTACAAAGCCACTGCCATCCTCTCTGTTCGAGAACAAGATGATACTTGGAATGAAGGACAAGAAGAGCATTTAAGTTTACGGGGGGATTTTGTTGGGTAAACTTAAATGTTGGTAGTTGGAAGTTGTTATAATTGTCTAGGAGAGTGCAAAAAAGTTGAGAGTGGGTCTAGCTTAAGCATGCAATAGAGTTCATTAATTGTGAGTTAGGTAGTGGTTATATTTAATGAATGTAGTTGAAGGATCATGTTCAGAAGTTTATAAAAGGAGCATGTAGTGCTTCATTTCAAAATACAACAAATCTGAATACAAAGAGTGTTTATCCAAAGAAACTTGTTTGTCAACAAAAATAGGTTTTTCTAAAGCCATTTAAATGACATTTTCCTTATCCCTTCACATTGAGACTTTATCCCTTCACATTGAGATTCGATTAACTTCAACGATGTAGTTAATTTTAACTTCATGTCTTACTCTGATATGCAGATACAAACCATGTCTTACTACTTTCCTTTTTTTTTAGTATTTTTGAATATGGAAATATTTTTTACATATTCATTCTGAAAAATAAATAAAATAGTTGCTTCAGACTATATTTTTAATTTATAAATATTTATCGGAATATTCACTTAAAAATATATTTTTTAATATATTAAATTAAGTATTTTAGAAGATATTTTCTGATCTAAAAATATTTTCCAATATATTTAGTCCAGAAAATATTAATAAAAAATGTAAAATTTTTATTATAAGTTTAATGCAGAACAGTGTTGAGGATTACCAATTTTATGGAATGCAGAAAGAAAAGAAAAAGAAGAAAAGAAAAGAAAATAACGCGCAGGAAGAAGAAAAGCCTCAACCAAAATTCCATTGACTTCGCTACGAATCTATATCAACCATAGACCACCAAATTGTCCCCTCCGGTGCTCGCACAATCCTAAAGACAATGATTCTCATTTTCCGACCATTCCAAAATTAAAATGAAGTCATTTTCAAACAAAAAACATTTTTAAAATTTAAAATTTAAATAAATCATGAATATTCATCTTAACAATAACAATTATACCACTATCGTGTTACCCATCTCACTTATACAATTAACATGGTTATGAATAATTTGATGGAATATATCACATTAAAAAAGAAGAAGCTTTAATTGAAAATTAAAAAACATCGAGAAGAAATTGAAATCAATAGAATACATTAGGATATGACACTTTGCTTTATAACTAATTAATTAATATGTAGAATATAAATTCAAATGGTTAAAATACTACTTAATTTCGGTTTTTGGTAAAAATACATTTTATCATTTCTTACTCGTGTCATTACTAAACCATATTAGTGTGAATATTTTTTATATTTCTGTTCGAGCACGTCTATAGAAAAAAATCACTTCCTTTACATGTATTATCATAATTACTATTACTTTATTTTTTTTTAAATAACTGTTGTAAAATAAATAAACTCGAAGGCACATAAACGAAGAACAAAAATGGATTTAGGAAAAACAGTACTTCTTCTTCCGAAATTCATGCCACCAAAAGCTGACTTCTTCTTTCTTTCGTTACTTCTCTCTCTTCCCTCTTCTCTCCTCGTCATCGCAACATTTTTCACACGTGCCACGGTAACCATCACCCTCAACTTCCATTTTCTTTTTCTTCATAAAAAAACAGGAACAAACAGAAAACACTTTCTTTTCCCTTTTTCATTTCACAGGTACCTACACACCAATACACAGGGAAACATTACAAGTATATACATATTCAAATATATAAGAAAAGTAAAGAAGAAAAAGTTGGCGAAGTCTGAAGAAGAATGTCATGGGTAAGATCGGCGGTAAACAAGGCGGTGGAAGGTGGCCAAACCAATATCCGACGTGCCGTTCGCACCTACACCGACTCCGTCGTGCTCCATGCAAGCAACGCCGTCGCTGGCGGCGCCAAAATTATTCAGGACCGCATTGTAAGTACCCCTTTCCCTGAAACTTTCAATCTTCCTTTGCCCTTTTGGTTTTTTATTCTGGGTTAGAGAGAAAGTTTTCACCTTGCTATGGTACCTTACCGTGTAAGAAATCTCAGGGTTGGGCCTTAAAAGGGTCGTGTTCTACAGTTTTAATTTTAGTTGTTTTTGGGGTCTTTATCTCCTGAATAAATATTCCATGCACAACCATCTCAATGACAAATGGTATTAACTTGTACAATAATATTATCATAAAACGAAATTAAGGATGATTTTTGTTGATTGAAAGTTTTCGCTCATAGTGCTTGCCTGTTAAGCTCTTTCCCGGGACAAAATTTAGATAAATCCCCTGAAGTATTATTTGTTTGGTGTTTTTCTCTCGAAATTAGAGTACAATAAAAGTCTACCTTATTGGATTATGCAATTTATATAAATAAAACATCAATTATAATAGAAGAATAGTAAAAATCATAAGTAGTGTATTTAAGCTTTCTCCTTTTTCTTAAATGTGTGTCTAAAATATGAATGGTTTTAATGAAAAGGTGACTCGGAACATGCAAAGCTTCAGACACACAGTAAAACGGTTAGAAGAAGTTTCTATTTCATGTAGAGGGATAGAGAGAGTTCAGTTGCTACGAAGGTGGCTGGTTGCCCTAAAAGAAGTTGAGAGACTTACTGCTAACTTCATTGACACCGATGAAAAAGATACAGACAATCAACTTCTTCATGATGAATTCAAGGATTCACCTACAATGGTTTGTGAAACCCTTACTGTTTCAATTCTTTCTGTTTACTTTATATAATTTCTGCTTTTACTATTTTGGTTTCATTATGTTAAGCTAGGTCACTTCTTTGCATTTGCATCAACTTTTAACAAAAACACAGTTTTTGTTACTTTTGTCGTTATTTATTATTTACCTTTTGGTAATTCATGCTCGTATATAACTATGGACAGATTTACTATGTAGACCCTGATGCTATGGATGATCTGAAAAATTTCCGGGATGTCTTCCTTTCAAGTCTTGCTCTTGAGGGCATAACATTGTCAATGGTGAGTTTAAGAAATGCAATCTATAACTATTACAGTCAAGTTTTTGGATTAGTATTAGTCTATTAGATGATTACGGCATTTTTCAATTTTCTCTACGGATTTCCATGTTCCTGGGTTTGGTTTGAGAGTGTATACTTGTATGAATTTGCACTCAAATTAAGAACTTTATTTTATGTCATAAAAGAAATTGCAATAAACTGAGTATAGGATTTGTATGAATAAGAAACGTGGTTGTGTATTTCCATGATCAGAAAACACCAAGCAGCAGAACGACACTGAAGAGAGAGAAGCAGAATCATCACATCCACCCCTCCCCCAAAAAAGCCAAAACTTATATAATTAGTTGTTGTCACACACAAATTTCTTCAAATCAGAATTCATTATTCTTGTGCTCATGCTCCTTCTGATTCCTGCACCGTTAAGATCACTTTCCATGTGTTCCAACCCACTAACTGTAGCCTACTCAGCATGTTTTGCTTCCTTAATTGCCCCCGTCGCTTCTTCTTCAGTTACATTTCCTTCTCCATTAAAATCAACCTTGTCCTCAAGGTTAAAATTTGGGTTGTTTTCCTTGATCACGTAATCTTTCCACATGACTTGAGACTCGTCAAAGCCTTCCCATTGCAGGAGAACTTGTCACACGTTGTCCCTCTTTGAGAATGATGCGTGAATGCAGTAGTATTGATAATGATTGCATAACAGGACCAATCTCATTAGTTACCATGGAGAGGGGAACATAAAGTCGATTATCACCACCATGACAGAGCTTCAATTGTGAGCAATGGAAAACTCGGTGAATCTTGGGATAACATGTCATTAATAGCTTGTAAACTACTTGGCCAACATGTTGAATGATTGGAAACAACCCAAAGTATTTTAACCTTAACTTTTGATCTTTTGCAAAACTAAAGAATCTTTTGTATATGGTTGCAACTTGACTGAAACCATATCTCCAATCTCAAATTCCATTTCTTGCCTCTTATGATCAAAAACCTTTTCACACTATTGTGCCTTAATCAAATTGTTTTAATTGTGCCAGAATGACGTCACATTGTTGCAATAAATCGTGAATGTCAAGTGAAGAGTTGGATTTTGAATCATATTTAAGCACCACGGGGAGGATCTCTTCCATATGTGAGTCTAAATGGTACCATCCTGTTGCTCACGTGATAGGCCTTGTTATACTAAAATTCTGTCCATGGTAAGAACTTTGTCCAGTCCTTATTCTCGTAGGTAAAGCAACATAGATACATTTCTATGCAACGATTGATTGCATCAGATAGAAACTGTATGAACTAGAGGTTAGAGCTTGAGCAATTATGTCTCAATGTATATCTTGTTTGAGACTGCTAATAAGCAATCTAATAGTGCTTCTAGCACTACACCATTTACACAATTTGCTAGCGTTGTAAATGTCATGTAATATTGATGTACTAAGTCTGTTTGACCAAGCTTGAAAGAAGTGGAATAGGGGGACTCTTACGAAGATGGTCCAAAATCCATTTGTTAACATTTGGAACGATGGAATAACATCTAGATCCAAATGGACTCTTGCAATCATCAATCTTAATAGTGTAAAGCATGGTAGTAAGTATCGTACGATTCACGATACGAATCGTACGATACGAAACGATTCAACAACTCCACGATACGAATCGTTTGATGAATCGTTTTTGTTCCTGTATCGTGTTCGTATCGTACGATTCGGACTTCGAATCGCATGAATCGTTCCGAATCGATCCGAATTGTAGCATTCAC
>Ga0209389_1002338_pt1 | contig 14435 bp, 5 predicted proteins | sample CowpearedBW_FD_187526 | JGI IMG/M metagenome (GOLD analysis project Ga0209389, IMG submission 187526) | Root nodule microbial communities of legume samples collected from California, USA - Cow pea red BW (SPAdes) (version 2) | ecosystem: Host-associated > Plants > Roots > Nodule | place: USA...
TGGAAGTGGAAATTTGGATAGGGAATTAGTCACTTGAGGGGTGATGTACCTAAGTGGTGATAACTTAGCTAGAATTTGGAAGTAGAAAGTGAATGATGGGAGCAGGTTTGACCCCTTTAAACCAGTACAACGCAGGTACTGGTATGGCGCTTGGCAGTAGTATTAAGTCTGCCAGGCGATAGTTCTACTCCAGGGAGATCTATAAGATGCGAGGCGCCTGGCGGTGAAGGATGTTCCGCCAGGCGATATCTGCAGGACTTGAGGTCTACTAGAGAGTTGGCGCCTGGCGATGTGGTCTGTTCCGCCAGGCGGTGGCTGCTGTAATTGCGTGTTTTGAGGCGCTTGGCGCCTAGCGGTACGTGTCCCCCGCCAGGCGGTCTGGAAGTTGTAGCGCCTAGTGGTACGTGTCCCCCGCTAGGTGATTTGGCGGTTGTAAGTCCTAGTTATTGGACTTTGTAGGGTGACCTACAAGGCTTTTGGTGATGCTTCAAATGTAAGATTGCTGGGTTCTTTGAGTTGAACTCGGAACGTATCCCTTGAGTTGAGCTCGGGATAGGGTTAAGCACGTACATTCCTGGAGTTGAGCTCGGAATGGCATCCCTCGAGTTGAGCTCGGGATGGCGGATGAACACGAGGAACCCTTGAGTTAAGCTCGGGTTGGCGAGTGTTACCGGTGTGAGTGTGCTGGTTGTGGACAGTACGGATGGGTCCAGATAGATTGCTCTCCTCAGTAAATCGCTGACGAGTTTGGTAGTCTTGGGACATTACAGACTATGTTCGTAAATGGGAACTCCACCTGGCGTTACGGTGTATGATCCGTGGCATTGGTTCCCGCACGTGCTCTATCGATTGTGGCCGATAGGTTTGGCAGCAAATTATCTTGGAGTAATCACTAGAAGAGGTAGAACACGAATGGTCTGGTTGTGGCCAAACGATAGAGACTAGAGAAAGAGATTGTATATTGGTTATTTGCAGAAAATATAGTTATATGGTTGGTTATATATTTATTGTTATGATGTATGTTGATTGCATAAGCTCACCCTATCTGCTTGTGTTTAGCGCTGATCGTGTACGCGGTACATGTGAGCAGAGGATGTTGATGCAGGTGGTGCCGGTGACGCATAGATACGGAGCGGGGGATAGCATGGGAGACTTTTTATGGCTTTATGTTATTTGTATTTTGAAATAAAATGTAAAAGTCTATGAGACCGTTCTGCATTATTCAGTTTTGTGTAATCTTGGATTTGGAATTAAATCTTGAAATTATAAAAGTTTAAATTTCCCGCGCTTTTGGGAAATGAAGTTTATTTATAATTGCGATATCTTTCTGATATTAATTGTTTTATTTATTTAAACCAGTAATATCCTAACGGGATGTTACATGAAGGCTTTGAAAAACCTAGTGTGGGTAGAGCAATGATAAGTGCCAAAATTCAGTAAAGATTCATAACAAAATCTGGCACTTATGCTTTTAATTTGTGTTCATTTCATATTGATTCTCCCTAAATCTAAGTTTCAATCACATGCTTCCAAGTTTTGATTTAAAGAAATCATTTGATCCTATTTTGTGTGTTTTTCAGGAAAGATTAAAGAGAACTCAAGAAGAGTGAAGGAGAAAGCAAGAAATGGAGAAGGAAAGGAGGAAAATATGCAACAGGTCGCTCAGAGCCAAGGTGTTTCGCTCAAGCTAGGACAGGCTCGCCCAAAATTAAAGTCTTCTCGCCTAAGCGAGACACTTTTCGCCTTTCTAGCTCAAGCGAGCTTAATCTCGCTTAAGCGAGATTTCGTGAAGAAGCCATGAGCAGTTTTCAATTCTCGCCTAAGCAAGAACATGGTCGCCCAAGCGAGACCTTTCTTCAACCTGAAGAATTCTATCTCGCCTAAGCGAGAATGAGTGGCCCAAGCGAGACCCTTCCTTCATGCTGAAGTACTCTATCTCGCTCAAGCGAGATTCAGTAGCCCAAGCGAGAATTCGGGCTGTATATATATTTTGGAGGTGTAGAACTACAGAGTAGCTGGAGAAATTGGAGAAGAAGCGCACACTTGCTGCAGAGCTAACCACGAGCAAACAGATTCATATTTTCTTCTTCTTCTTCTTTAGTTCTTAGGATTTGATAGCTACCATGAGTGGCTAATCTTCTCCTTTGGGATTGAATGTAGTCTACTCAAACTTGGATGTAATCTGGTGATATTTATATATAGCGCTACTGTTTTTACTCAATGTTGGTATTATTATTCTATTCTTAATGCTTGATTCTATCTGATCAATAGATGTCTTGATTTTGATTTTTAGATATGACTGGAAAGTATTTCTGAAAATCTGATTTGAATAATGATACTGGATATATTGTGATGCTAGGAATAGATCTCAATCTATCAATTGCTTTCAACACTCAATCGTAATGTTGGATAGTTTGTTGAATATGTGAGGAATCAATATTCAGGGAACTAATCTTATGAATTTTATACGTGAGGGATCAGTATAAATGATTTTTGAGTGTGCATCAATATTGGTATTTTCAGATGTTATATATTATATTCATTCAGATTACAGACAAGGGAGATAGATGAAATTCAATCCCAGTTTCTTTTACTGTATTTTTCTAAACTTTTCCGCTTTTACTGTATTCATTTTATGCAATAGTTAATGTCAATTCAAATTAAAGTCTTTGTATATATGCTGATTGAGATAATTAGTAATTTTCAATGAATCCGTTCCTCGTGGGTTCGACACTCTTACTTTAAATCATTATACTACAGTTGACTTTTGGTACGACCAACAAGCAATAAATTTCATCAAATGGGATCTTGAGTGATTGAGTGTTGCAGTTGTTGCTAGGTGAAGTCGTTCATCCTTTGTGGGATTCAAAGGAGGTGTTCATTCCTTGTGTGATTCAAGGAAGGTGTTTCTTCATCTCTTGTGTGATTCAAGAGAGGTGTCTTCATCCTTTGTGTGATTCAAAAGAGGTGTTCATCTCTTGTGGATTTCAAGGGAGGTGTCTTCATCTCTTGTGGCTTCAAGAGAGCTGTTTTCTAAACCCTAAACTTTCTTATCTATGATTATATTTGTGGTTTATTTTAGTGATTGAGTTAATCTCATTTTTTATAGATTAACAATTAGACCTATGGTCTTTTTGATCTGAATTAGTATAAATTCTTATTGTGCAATTTTCTCTTCCTTACTCTCTTTATTCTATTGTGGATATTAAAATAAAGATAAAAATTTTAATTGAACTTTGATATTAAAAGGGAAAAAGTTTTAAAGCACAATTTTTATTAAAAACCCAATTCACCCTCCCTCTTGGTTTTTTTTTTCCAAACACGAGAATCATTCCATTATGTGATTTCCAACCCACAACGTCTGCAAAAGCACTATGGGTTTGCGAGCGGGACCAACATGAGGGAAAAGACGAGTGACAACCAAATGTAGTGAGAGGGAGAAGACGAGAGTATGTGCAAGTGAGAAGAGCAATTCGAGGAGCAATGTGAGGAAGGAGTGTATTGCGAGTAAAACAATGAAGTGTAACATAAGGCGAAGAAGGTGAAGAAGAAAATTAAAGATTATTTGTCGGTTATAATGAAGAATTGACATAGTATCTGTTTTTTAAAATTAAAATAACATACTTTGGACTTTCTATTCTGTTTCTAGGTATAACTGACAAAAAAAAAATCATCTACTTTATTATGGAATTGTCATCGTGCCCACCTTTTATGTTAGTTCAAGGTATAACAGGCATAAAATGTCTTCTACGTTGTTCGCGCCTACCTTTTATGCCAATTCTAGTGATTTCAACATAACATGTCTGCATGGATTTTAGGATTTGATTCAGTAACTAGGACAATTATAATTTTTGAAAAATATAAGTCGTGTTGGTATGAGTGGATTGTTTCTATGGTTTGCTAATTGAGTTGTTTTGAGAATTATCTTAGTAAATCTTTTGTGAAAGAGTTTGATCTTGTGAGTTTTGAACCTTAATGAAAAGGATGAACCATCATTTGTCATTCCTATTTGTCTTGAGCGACTTGCTCATGCTTTGTTTATACTCAAATATTTAGTTTGATTCTTTTATTTTGCAACTTATGAAGATATGCATGATTTGATATGATTAAGGCATTTTTTGTTTCTAACTACTTGGCAAAATAAACCTACCGTAATATTAAGCCATTGATAGCCCGCTTGCTCTGGTTTCGACAGCTACCATCAACCACATCCTTCATATTTTTCCACCCTTTTTATTTTTTTCTCTCATTCATCATTTTTCATGTATTCCATCCAATCCATGGAGGGATAAGCTTCAAGGGTTAATTTCACTATAATTTCTTAATTGGATTCTAAGGCTAGAGTGAATAAATTTGTTTGTTCTTTTGGTTCTTGTGTGATTAATTTTTATTTATGTCTTTTAGTTCCTAATCTAGTAAAAGTAATGATTTTTACATTATAGTAAATTAGCACAATGTTAAATCTTCCTAATGTAGCAGTCATATGAATCTAAAGGTTTTTAAATTTTAATTGAGAAGTTACTTTGGTTAAATTTAGAAACTTTCATATGATTGAATGAATTTGTGCTAATAATTGAGAAGTTACTTTGATTAAAAGTGAAAACTTTTATTACAATTAATCAAGAAGTTACTTTGGTTAATTAACTTTTTACTAGATATAAGAGGTAAAAGAATATACATGATTAGGCATAATAATATTTAATTGAGAAGTTAATTTAGTTAAATTTACTATGATTAATCTATAAAGTTCTGTTTTTGATTGAGAAGTTATTTTGGTTAAAAGTTAGGATGTCAACAAATTAATTAAGAAGTTACATTGATTAATTTAAATTTTTAGACAAGAAATAAATAACAATAATGTTTAGTAAACCAATGATGAATCCTACCTTGAAAGCAATGGAATTAGCTTGTTCTACTATAATTGTTTTAAAGTCTTTTATTAATCTGTTGTTTCATTTATTCTCAATTTTTTCTCTATATTTTTGCATATCATTCGTATAGTTTTAATTGCATCAAGTTAGATTTTGATAAGAATCAAATATTGAAAATCAATTCCGTAATCGTTTGGATCCGACTTGGGATTAGCTTAATCTATCTAATTGGTTTATTACTAACTTGACAATACTGAAATTGCTATAATTAGTGTTAATTTGATCAGACAATGTTATAAATGGCACGGGGTTTTCTACAGAAATAAGGATTGATTTATTCGGAGGTGTTTGCTGTAGTTGTAAGTCTTAAAGCCATAAGATTGGTTGTGGCACTAGCAAATGGAAGGATCTTTCTTGTAGTGTTGCATAGCGAGATACATGTACTCACATATGTATCTATCTAATTATTTATTAAATATTTATCTATAGAAAACGAAAAACAAAGTAAAAAAACTTGATATATCAAGAACTAAGAATGAAAGAAAATATAACTGCAATAAATTTTAAATTTTAAAATAGAGTGTTTTACATATCAGTCTCTAAGAAAATTTAAATTAATACTCTACGATTGCGCATACCAAAATTGAATATTAGCATTTGTTATTCATTGACATAAATTGTTGAGTACTGGACTAAGAATAGCATTTTTTATTTATTTAATCACGACAATCCCTGTTGAAAAGATAGAACTAGTAGAGTTAATAGCTACACTTGTTCTAAATATATTTATCATTGACTCAAAATTAATAAAAGTTATGAAAATTTATTGCATTCACACCTTGGAAATGAGTTAGATGAGAAAGTGAGTGGTGAAAATGGCATTATAAATGAAGTTGGAAGTGTGCATTTAGACGCACATCGCGTTACCAACAAGAGGCGGAGCATGATAGGAGCGGGCAGGGGCCTACGCCCCCAAATATTTTTTAATTTTTTCAAAATTATATATCCATTTTTTTAATTTTTAAAAATTTTAAAAATTATAAAATTATAAATAGTATATTTTAAAAATTGATGATAATTAAATTGTGTCTTTTTATTTCTTTTATAAAATACAATATTTAATGTTAATAAATAATAAAATCTAAAATCTAAAATAATAAAAAATAAAAAAATATTTAGGTTTAATTAGTCTTCTATTATCTGTTTTTGTTTAAAAATATCAAATTGTCATTAAATTGAAACTAAAAGAATTAGAAGATCAACTTATATTTTTGGAAACAATAACCAAAAGAGTAATTAAACCAAACATTTATTAAAATATTTTTTATTTTTTTCCGTCATTGCCTTTTAAAATTTTGACAAAATTGTATCATCTCTCACTATCGTATGTTTTATTTGAAGAAAAATGAAGTTAGATACATACTCATTTTGTTTTTTCTCATTTCTCATCTGTTTCCTTCATTTCTCGAAGAAAAAAAATGTAATTCTCTCTTGTCTTACTTGATGATGAAATATTACTTTAATAGTTATTAAAAATTACTTTTTATCTCATAAGTCTTTTGTATACTTACTTTTTATGATTATAGAAGAAAGAAAATCATGTACTATGTGTTTTTTTATAACCGATTTTTAATTGTGACTTGATTATAATATACTTTTCTTCTAATACCTATGTCTCTCAATATTTTATTAGATTATGATAAATTATTTTTTAATATATTTAAAAAAAGTACATCAATGAAGAATAAAATAATGAATTTATTTTGTAGAAGTAGTAAAAGGGAAGCTACACGTGAAGATGAAAACAAGTTGTACCTGATCGGTACTATTTCGGTGCGGAACCAGACGATCTCAAGAACCCTCTGTGTCGAACCTCCTCCTGATCCTCCCTGGACTCCTCCTGGATCTCCCTGGACTCCTCCTGGATCTCCCTGCCGTCTGCACTCCGGGGGTGGGGGTACCTGCAGGCACTCCGACGCTCAAGTTAGAGAGTGATTGATATGGGTAGTAGTAGGTTAATCAGAAAAGTGTACCTTTACCTGTTCACTTAGGCCTTAATTTATACTAATTTCTTAATGGACCTGTTATTATTATTTGCGGGCCGTTCGTATTCGAGGATCGATTCTTTCCCTTTCCGACTGAGGTTGCACGCATCAGCTCTTTCCTTATTGGCTGAGATTGTTCTTCTGTATCTTGTTAAAGATCAGCTCTTTCCATTCTGAGTTTTGTCCGTCTGTACTTCGCAAATATCAACTCCTTCCTTTTTTGGGGTTTGGCCGTCTGTACTTCTCAAATATCAACTCCTTCCTTTTTGGGGTTTGGCCGTCTGTACTTCGCAAATATCAACTCCTTCCTTTTTTGGGGTTTGGCCGTCTGTACTTCTCAAATATCAACTCCTTCCTTTTTGGGGTTTGGCCATCTGTACTTCGCAAATATCAACTCCTTCCTTTTTTGGGGTTTGGCCGTCTGTACTTCTCAAATATCAACTCCTTCCTTTTTGGGGTTTGGCCGTTTGTACTTCTCAAATATCAACTCCTTCCTTTTTGACTAAGATTGCACGCTGATCCTCTGTACCTCTGCGCCATAATCGTATGTTCCATCTACCACTCCCTTGGGCCGGGATGCACTCGGCCAAAAGGGGCCGAAATATATTCGGCCATCACACTTATTGGGCCCTCTGTGTTGTGTTGGAGAAAAGGTGAAAAGCAGTTACCCCAGTGACCGGGCCACAACGAATGTGCCTCGTACTTGGGCCAGGGTGATCTCGGCCATTTCTGTTTTATTGGGCCGGGATGTACCCGGCCATACACCAACATTAACAAAAGTTAATATTCATTGTATTAAATAACTATGTTTCCATCTATTTATTAGCAGTTATTCGTCTAGAAAAAATTTGGAAATACACTCGCTGTTATAGTTGTCAAAATAAGTTGAAACTCGTAAGTTTATCTAGTCCACCATGGATTCAAGCCTGGTTAGGTTTAAAGTAATTTGAAAATTTGAGTTCAGGTCAAAAATGAATTTGGCCCACTATGAACTCGACTCACCCGGGTTGAACTCGTGGTGAACGTTGGTTCACCAACACGGACATAAAAAATATTATTATTGGGATTATTTTTTTTACTTTATTTAGATTTATGATTTAGTTTTTGGGATGAATGATTATTTATTGTCTAACAGGAGAAAAAATAAATTTTTAAAATAGGTTTGGACATTTTGGATTTTGGTTACATATTAGAAAGAAATGTTAGGTTGAGAAAAAAAAATATTAATTTTTTTAATTAAGGGGATCAATCCATTTAACCCACCAACCCATGGTGGGTTGGGTTTTGCTCAAATTTCTAGAGTTCACTAATAAGTGGGTCGGATTGGGTTAGGTCACTATATGTGTTCACTTATGATGAGGATTGTTTTGGGGAAAAGGAAGACAATGAATTTAAGTGGATTAGAGGGTTGTGAAGTTTGTGTTGTTCACTTAAAGTTTGTGTTTGGATCTATAACAACAAACCAAAATTAATTATGCTTAATAATACTAATATTAATTATAATATTAAAAATTTATAATATTAATTACCAAGATCAATAATTATGAAAGGTTAGTAATCAGATTGATAATAATAATATTATTAATAATAGTAACAATTATACTATAGTAATATTATTAATTATTATAATTATTTGTATAGTAATAATAATAATAATCCTCTCTTCATCCCTTTAAATCCATCCACCCACTCTCCTTCAAATTCTCTCCCCAATCCAAACATTCCCTAATGGTGTGTTTGGATGAGGTAATTTAAGAGAATAATTCATTTATTTGGAGGATTTGAATTTATTTTAAGTAAAATGGTTTGTTTGAACGAGGAAATTAAAAAGGAAATTGAAATTGAGGAATTTTAAGAAGGTATTTCAAATCACTAAAATAGTATAATTTGAAATTCACTCAAAAAGGAAGGAAATTAAAATTCCACAATTTGTGGAAATCCTCATTGTTCAAGATTACAGGTGTTAATTTGGCCCAAATGACCTATATGACCTAGATGGGTCAGGTCGGCCCGACGACATACACGGGCCAGGTCGGCCAGACGATCCAGACAGACCAGGCAGGCCCGACGACCTAGATGGGGCGGGGCGGGTGATGACCTAAACGGGTCGGGCTGAGACGACACAGTCTTAAATTTGTCCAAATTTGGATGAGTTGACCTCGACCGAAATTTGGAAAAATTTGGTCGAGTCAGCACTAGCCGAAATTTGGCCGAATGTGACCGAGTTGTCTTCTACTGAAATTTGACCAAATTGGACTGAGTTTACAATGACCAAAATTTGGTCGAGTTGGCTAGATCAAAATTTGACCGAATTTAAATATTTTAAGTTGATAATTATATTTGTTAAATTTAATTTCAAAATTTATATATTAATATAAATATTATTAAAATGAAATTTTATCTCATAAGCAAAATTCAATTATTTTATCCAAACAAGAAATTAAAATTTAAGGTATTACAATTATTCTATCCAAACAGATTATTTAGAAAATGCAGAGAATTCAATTGTAAGAATTTCAAATGCAATGCATTTCAATTTCTTATAATTGTTGAAAAGCTTTATCCAAACACAAGGTGAGGGATTTGGTTTGAGGTGAAAGTGACTGGATTTAGAAATAAAGTTGGTGAGTGATTTGATTGGTGTGATAGATTAAAAATTAAGTTTAGTTGAAAGAAAAACAAGAATACCAAATTTTCCTTGATGTTGAAAATAATCTAAAATTATATTTAGATGAGTTAGATTTATTTAATAAAAAATATTTAAATGAATAAATAAAAAAATATTTTAATAAAAAAATAATAATAATACAATATTTTTACTTCATTTTTTTTTTATAAAAAATTTAGAAATTTGGGAAGAAATAATAAACAATTTAATAAATGCATGTGAATTAATGTTAATTAAGAAAATGAAAAATGAAACGATGGCATAATGGGAATCTTACTTAAATGACCCTTAAAACATCACACAAAAATGATCAAATAAGGAAATCCTGATGTTCTTTCTTTTCCCTCCCTCTCAAATTCTTAAAAGTGAACAATTAACCCATCTTTAAATCATGTCTATCTAATCCTTCTCTACAATAAATTCATTCAAGAGAACATAAGAAAATAATCAACCCACAGTGAACTGAATAGACCGAGTGACCCATTTTAACACTCCTCAAAAAATAATTCAAATTTCTTATCACTAAAAACTATACCAAAAGATGGTCTGTGATATTTTACGTCAATAATAAATTACATTAAAGCGGTAAACGTAAAATCATAACTTAGCACCATTAAGGGATTAATGTCAGCATTAAGTCGTTAATGTGATTGAGTGTGAGAAAAAGGTGAAGAAGAAAGTGATTAAGATTTTTGAAACACATGCCATGAAAGACTTAACTTAACCCACACCTTAAGATGTAATGTATTATAATGGGTTATTTCATTATTATATGTACCACTCGCTAATACTAAAGATAAGCCATTTCCATGTCTTGTTTTGGCCCTCCACTAACACCCCATTCAAGTGCCAAACCACCAATCACCACCACTTTTAATGCCTTTCTGATATTTATCTATTAATTCCTTCCAGCCTCACAATTTTCAATACAACACTTCTGCTATCGACACCTCACATTTTTTTTTCTTCAACCCATTAATCACTGTGCCCAAAAACTAAACTCAAAATCATGTTCATGCTTTTAATTTTAAATATTATATGAAAAACAACCTTTTCACAAGAAAACAACATCGAACACGTATCACTGTTCTAGTGGATATGGACGACAGATATCACTACACAAGGCGTTTTACATCAATTTTGAAAGTCAAACAAACAAAATCACTGCATATATATTATCTTCAGTACATTATCATTTACTAATTTTTAAAAATACATAACAAGAATAACTATGCATAATGAATAAAACCATTTTTATGAAATAATAATATCCCATTGTTTGGACAGTTATATTGTTACATAAAAGAGAAAAATGAAATATGAAAACTTGTGGTCAATGCCATGCTACATGCACACATCCAATTTGCTCAGCATGCGATTTATGAACATCGATATTTATATAATCATGTCTATCCGAATCACTTACCACTATCCCCTTTTTTCTGGAAATTTTAACTTTACTATTTTATCCCAAACAGAGGATTTTCCAATTATATTAAGAGTCGATCCAAATCATATCTCCACTTTCAATTAAGTATATCCCTGTATCATCATATATTTTTTTCTTTTTTATCAGTATTAAAGAATATATTAATATAGAACACTTGGATGCTCTAATCTTTATACACAAAAACTCAAAAAAAAAAATATAAAACAAAAAGTATATAGTTTTTATATTTCTTTTTCAGCAAAGAATGAATAAATTAAAGAAGAGAACATATGGGGTGCTCTAACCCTTTTACAAAAAGATCAATAACATATACAAAAAGATGCAGAAGCTTGACATCGAAACCTTTCAAAACATGACAGCCAATAACTAGAGATCCATCAAAGATTAAAAAGACCCTAAAGAAGATGCACATGAGACTAAAGCAGTAGCCACAAACTTGTTCTGCTGCTCCAAAATACACAACCAAAAACAGAGACAGAAAGGCCCTACACATGAATAGGTATAGGCAAAGTGTCACTAGTGCAATACCCCCTTTTGGCCCCGATTATTTTCAAGATTCTGCCTCGGTTTAAGAACCGAGGCATATTAAAGCGAGGCCAAAAGGCACCCCCTTTTGGCCTCGGTCATTACCCGAAGCCATAGATCTCTTTTCTGCCTCGATTGCAGAGAGACCGAAGTCATAGATTCAATATTTTTTTAAAAAAAATAAAAAAATTCGCAGGACCGAAGCCATAGATCTTCACGCTGCCACCACAACCATTGAAGACGCAACATCACCACCATCATTTCCACTGCAACGTCGGCGCGAGCTCCACCTTTGCACATCGAACCAGATTTGCGACCACCATGGCAGCAGCGGAGACATATCCTTCATTACAGCAGCGAACCAGAACAGCGCCAGCATCAATCACGTGAGAACACACCAGAGACGCGAGTTCAGCCACCATAGTTCCATTCTTCATCTCACCGGCAGCACCCATCGCGAATCCTTCGCGCAGTCCACCAAGCAGTGACGAGAACTCCATCGTTCAGCCATTGACGCCGCAGCAGCAGCGGAAACCGTAACCACCTACACCACCGTTTTATCGCTGCACCTCGCCTCATCTTCAGCAACACATGCACTTTCGTGAGCCACCGTGAATGCCAATACTGCACCACTCACCATGGAAGTGCCTGGAATAGTTGCAACAGCGAACATAACTTCCACACCACCATGCAAACGCAACAGCAGCAGGCAGTCCATCACACCTGGGGTTCGCGCAGAGAGAATTAGGGAAGAAGATGAATAGTGATCGGGGTTCACGATTTGGGGATTTTAACAGGCTCAATAGCCTCGGTCGAAGGGGACCCGAAACCAAAGGGGCGGCGCTGATGAAATTTTTAAATTAGGGTTTCTGGACAGGGTTATAGGCTTCGGTTCTATTTCAACCGCGGCCTAAAACTGCCCAATATTGCCTCGGTCGAAAAGCAACCGAGTTCAAATGTGTTCTCGCTGGCGCCAATTTAAAATTTTCATTTCTGGGCTGCCTAATAGGCTTCGGTTCTTAAGGAACCGAGGCCTAAAGCTGCTTACGACACCAGTTGTTTGTAGAACCGAAGCAATTTAGGTTGCTGAAATTGCAAAACTGCCACCGCCTCCTTATAGGCTTCGGTTCCGCCATAACCGAGGCCTATAAGGCGAGGTAAAATATCAAATCTGCACTAGTGCGTATAGAATGATGCATTCTAAGGTCATCAATACCATGGAACCCAATTAGGAGCCAAACATAACCTGAAGCAATAAGACATAATCAACATAACCTGGACAGATTTCCACACCGAACTGAAGAGCTCAAAGTCCTCATCTAAATGGAGAAAAGTTGAGGAACATAGTCATGAGAGAAAGACAAGGTTGTGCTTATCCCAAGTATGTTCAGGTTCCACTTAAACAATATACATCCCTGTTAAAAAGGTCATGCTAAGAACACACAGTAGTTATCATATCATAAGGATTTAAGCACGAGAGAGGTGAAAAAACCCAATCACTATATGAAAAATTTACTAAGGGAATTTTGTGTTTCATCCAAACCCAAGCTGTCACTTGTGCTAAACCAAATATTTCGTCAGGATCAACTTTCCTTTGTTTGAAGATTACCCCATTCCTATGTTTCCAGATTTCCTCCACTATTGCTAACTACATGTCTCTCCATATAAAGTGTTTAAAATTCTCCCAAGCTTTAAAATGGTGCACAGAGCTCACCCCAGCCATTTATCACATAGGTTCCACATCTTTTGAGCTACTCTACAGGAAGAGAAAAGGTAGTCTACACTCACCGCACTTGCTTGGTACAACTCACAAAGATTATGTTGTAGTAAAACAATCTAAGAGACATACATACATCTAAAACCAATAAAAAACAACATTGAACGTAAGTTTTTCAAGCCCCAAACATGACTTTTATTTAAAGTGATAACATATATGTTGCAATGCTAAAATTTTATACTTTATTATATTGTATAAAATTTATTTTTCTCTTAACTCCATTCCCAATAATTCAAATTTTAGCATTACGTATCAGACACCGAATCGTTAAGAATTTCAGATTCAATCGTAGTTGTAAATCTAACCGTTCGTTATGACATTATATTTGAATTGTTGCCTTGTTAGTTAGACATATTATATATAATACTTAGTTTGAAACATAGTTTGCAGGTAAAAAAAAAAATTAATATTAAATATATTTCACATGTTTATGGAGTTGTATATATATGTATGGGCACAAAGAAAGCAAATTGCAAAACACAGAAGCTAGGTATAGTGATATATCAGTAGGATCAATGGGTTCTCTCCCCCACGTAGTAGAGGACTGTTTGGGCTTTCTCCAACTCTTTAGCGACGGTTCTATTTTCCGTTCCAACGATATAGAGTTCAAAATTTCAGCCGTTCAAGATCACTCCGTAACCTTCAACGACTATCTCTTCCACAAGAGATTCAACCTTTCTCTTCGCTTCTACAAACCCCAAAGCGTAACGCTCAACACCAACAAGCTTCCTATTGTGATTTTCCTTCACGGTGGAGGCTTCTGCTTCGGTTCGCGCACGTGGCCCCATATTCACAACTGTTGCACGCGCCTCGCCTCGGGTCTCCAGGCCGTCGTCCTCTCGCCGGACTACCGCCTCGCGCCGGAACACCGCCTTCCGTCGGCGGTGGATGACGCGGTGGAGGCCGTGAGGTGGCTCCAGAGGCAGGGACTGAGGCTGAAGGAGGATGAAAACGGTGGGGACTCCTGGCTGGGTAGTGACGTTGACTTTGACCGCGTGTTTGTCGTCGGAGACTCCTCTGGCGGGAACATTGCGCACCACCTCGCGGTTCGGTTGGGGTCCGGTTCGAGTGAGATGGACCCGGTTCGGGTACGAGGTTA
>Ga0209389_1002339_pt1 | contig 14435 bp, 8 predicted proteins | sample CowpearedBW_FD_187526 | JGI IMG/M metagenome (GOLD analysis project Ga0209389, IMG submission 187526) | Root nodule microbial communities of legume samples collected from California, USA - Cow pea red BW (SPAdes) (version 2) | ecosystem: Host-associated > Plants > Roots > Nodule | place: USA...
TAGATATTAGCTTATATTTATAGATTTAATTTCTGTTGGTTAATCGGTGTGAAATTGAAATGGAAATCTGAAATATTCTGGTCATTAGTGTGTCAAAGGCCTTACAATAAAATTTCATGGCAAGATGCTCTATAACTTACCTTTTACAGGGAAATGATTGTATTCCGTAAGCTGTTGTATTCGGGTATCAGGATTATTATTGCATGAAGTCTCATTATGAGTTCTAAAGCAGTATGCTATTTTGTGCTGAACGAAGACTCTCCTTTTGTTGCATTTGGATAAAACAGTTTAATGGGATCTTTGAATTTGACTTTGTATTTAGATATTATATCAAATGTTATTTTGATTATTAAATCCTTTCCAAAAATAAATGTAATGGAATTAATTTTACGAATTCCTTACTTTTCTGGTACATAAATTTGCAGCTAAAAGGCGTGTGAACTTGTCAGGATCACGATTAAGATTGTAATTGTGTGCTGAATCAGGCAAATGATCGGGAAAAAGCGTGATCTCAATCTTCATCTTGTAATCAAGGAATCTCCATTTGTTCTGGTCCCAGGCAGTGGTTCTCTGGGTTGGATTTTTTGCCCAGTATATTTGGACCTGAGATTCCAGCCTGTTTTGCAACCCTAGAATTAATATTTTTTTCCCTGTATTCGTTTGTCTTCTTTTGCCTGACATTTGACAAGTCTCTTCTCACTTCTCGTCTTCTTTTGTCCAAAACTTTTTCTCTTTGCTCCAACATTGTCTCCAATCTTCTGGTTGGGTTGCTGGGATTCTATTTTTATTTGCGCTGGTTGTAGTTCTCATTCCTTTAACAGTGTTCTGTGCCTACTGTGCTGGGACATTATTCTTCTTCTGCTTCTGTTCGAACTCAGTTTGCCTATGTTTTTCTGAACAAAATATTTCAGCAGGTAGGGTTGCATTGTTGATACTGCCTCTTTTTTCCTTATCTATGTCTTTTTTATCACGTGTTTATCTTTACGTCTAATTTTGCATCTTCTGGGAGGTCATGGTCTGTTTTATGTTCTATGTTACAAGTTTTTTATTTACTATGATTCACCCCATCTTGATCTCAATGGATATGGTTTTTGATAACGTTACAATCCATGGCTGGTTTGGCTGAGATTGACAAAAGTATGCCATTTGAAGTTTATCTTAATTACACAATTATTAATGTCTATCATGATGAACAACTTTGTATGATTTCTATTTTATTTTTAATTCTTCGTGTGCTTTGGGATTCATTCAATTTGGTCCCTTGCTGTTTTCTTCTCTCACCTCTCTATCTCTGACGAGACTGTCCTGAAACTAGTTTTTTGTGGAATCTCACAACGTTACTGCAGGATTAAGCAACTGAGCTAGTAGATCAGTCATTCAAAGCTTATTACCTATGTGCTACATTTTATTTGTGTTGTTGTACGCACTTTAATCAAAACACACTTCATATGCTGCATTTGTAATTGAATGACCTCTTTTTCAGTATTTCTTATAGTTATATTCTTTATTCCTACCCTTTCTGTATTTGTAGAGCTGAAGATATTGTGCTAGACCATTCTGTAACTTCTGTTGTAGTCTTTGGCAGGAGTTTGTTTGTTCTTGTTTTCTAGGAGTTTGCTCACTCCTGTTTTCTTGTAAACCTGAGTAGGATTGCTAGTTGTACTGCTAAAAAAGTCTTCTCATGCATTTGTGAACCTTCAAATGCTAGAAATGTGTTTTCATATTTTGTTTTCAATATGGGTAATTTGTGGCTATTGGTTTGATTGTGATTACTTTGTAGTATGGAAAAATTGAAGCCTGAGAAAGAACTTCAACGGGCCAAGTCTGAAATTCTTCGACGCAAATTGAACATTAGGGATCTATTTCGAGATTTGGATTCATTGTGTGCTGAAGGAAAGCTACCAGAGTCTTTATTCGATTCTGAGGGAGAGATTGACAGTGAGGATGTAGGTTAATTTTTTATCTTTAGTTCCTGAATTTTGGATTGCTTTTCTAGGGTTTAGGAGATATGAATACTTTGAAGTTTATGGTGCAGATATTCTGTGCAAAATGCCACTCCAAAGAGTTGAGCTCTAATAATGATATAATTCTCTGTGATGGTGTCTGTGACCGTGGCTTTCACCAGCATTGTTTATATCCTCCATTGTTAACCGAAGACAGTAATCCCTGGTCTACCTAATTGATTAGTCGCTTTGTTCTTCCTAGTTATTTATGATTTATGTTTACTTCTGTGAATTACAGTTCCACCTGGTGACGAGGGTTGGTTATGCCCTGGATGTGATTGCAAAGATGATTGCATGGACCTTATTAATGACTCCTTTGGAACAAGTCTCACTATTAATGACAATTGGGAGGTCAGTGGGCAATTTTAGTGTTTTCTCTGTAAATCATTAATGTTTTGGATCTCTCTCCTGATCATGTCTCTGATCCTTGTTTAGAGGGTTTTTCCTGAAGCAGCAGCTGCTGGAAATAATAAGGATGACAACTTCGGACTCCCTTCTGATGATTCTGATGATGATGATTACAATCCTAATGGTCCAGAGGATGTGAAAGGTGAAGGAGACGAATCAAGTTCTGAGGAATCTGACTATGCTTCTGCTTCTGAGAATTTGGAGGGTTCGCATGGGGATCAATACTTGGGCCTTCCATCTGAAGATTCTGATGATGGTGATTATGACCCTGGTGCTCCAGATGCTGACAATAAAGTCAATGAAGAAAGTTCAAGCTCTGACTTCACATCTGACTCTGAGGATCTTGCTGCTGCAATTGTGGATAGCACGTCCCCTGGACAGGATGATGAAATCAGATCTGCATCCTTGGATGATGTTAAGTACTTGAAAAGTTATGTCAAAAAAAGGGGTAAAGCTGGTAAGAAGCTATCTATGGCTGATGAACTGTCGTCTTTACTAGAGCCAGATGCTGGTCAAGAAGGTTCTACACCTGTTTCTGGGAAAAGGAATTTGGAAAGGTTGGACTACAAAAAGCTGTATGATGTAAGTTCATTTTAATGACGTGGTTTAAAATACTACTCTGATTCTAAATGTATGGTTTGCTTCCCATTTGAAGTAGGTTATACATATACATTGCAAAACTTGAAACATGATAATGCTTGTATCTGAAGTTTAAATAGGGTGAGTGTGTAGAGTCAACAATCTTTATTGTCCCATTATTTGGTTTTACTCTCCCAATATTTTAAGCAGCTATTTTCTTTTGTAGGAGACATACCACAGTGATACTAGTGAGGATGAAGATTGGACAGCGACTGTTACTCCTAGTAGAAAGAAGAAAGGGAATGTGAATCCTGTGTCACCAAATAGAAATGCTTCAAATAATTCCATGCACACTCCTAAGAGGAATGGCCATCAGAATAAATTTGAAAATACAAAAAATTCACCTGCCAAATCACTCAATGGCCTTGTGAAATTTGATTCTAGTGAACAAAAGTCTAGATCTCCAGCTTGTAAAAGACTAGGTGAAGCAGTAGTTCAGGTAATGCATTTCCATCTAGATTTGGTTTTTAAATTTAATTTCTGTTTCGAGAATCTTTCATTTCAGTTTCTATGTAAATATAGTAACACGAGTTATCAATATTGCAGAAGTTACATTTTTTAGGTGTGTTTAGATTCTTATTATGAAGTATCAAGAGTGCCACTCTTCCATGTGATTAAGGTTGAGTGGATGAAATGAAGAAGGGTTTCGGGTGTAACTTTTTTCAAAGTGGCTATCAAAGCCATGGAAAGTTTTACCTAACTATAACTATAATTACTCTTGTTTAATGGTAGATAGATAAAGTGTTGGGAAGTGAAGTGCAAACAAGTGGAGAAAATGGTTTATAATCAAGTGTGTTGTCCAGACTTGAAAGAAAAATGATAGACAATCCAGTGTGTATATAATCTTTTCCTAAAGTCAAACTGCAATCAGCCACCTCTATGCTGCACCAAGCCATCATCCACCTTTTCTTGGATGCTTTGAACCCTGCATCTCTTTATTTAAAATAATCTGTTTGTCTGGTAAAGGGTTTGTCTTAAGATTGACGACTCTTGTATTTTCAGAGACTTCACATATCTTTTAAAGAAAATCAGTATCCAGATAGAGCTACTAAAGAAAGCTTGGCACAAGAACTTGGACTTACTTGTCAGCAGGTCATATCTTTTAGCTTTACGCTTAACAGTGAACTTTCTGAAACCCTTTCCGAATTTCGCTTGTGACTTTCTGAATTTCTCATTCTTATTTCACTTTCAGGTTGCCAAATGGTTTGACAATACACGATGGAGCTTCCGGCACTCATCACTAATGAAAACCAATTCAGGGAGAAATGAAGGGGGTGAATGTGAATTAATGTCCCCGGAGGTCAGCGGAGAAAAATCAAAAGCCCCAAGCTCTGGAAAAAGAAAGAAATTGTCAGAACACCAACTATCTGAAACGCAGCTAGATATCAATGGCTTGGAAACAAGTTCACCCAATGCTCATCAAACCCAAAGGGGCAAGAGAATGAAGACCAGGAGAAGGAAATGACATGTTAATACGGTTTTAACCTTCTTTAAGGCCTCAAATTAAACTGTCCATCTTTTGTGAGATTGAGATCCCATGAGATGATCAACTCGGATCTCGATGGATTTGTTTCCATTCAGGCAGGTAATCATAAGATGTGTTATATTGTTTGTATTTTTTAAGGATAGCTTTTCAGGTATTGATCTCTGGTGATTTTGTTTTAGTGTTGCTCCTCATGCAAGCACTAAAATAGTTCACTCAGTAGTTTTGCAATTTTTAGATTTTTTATTTATTTACAGAGACTCAATTACTTGTTCCAATGGTTTTTCCTCCATTACAGTGCAAAAAAAGCTAAAAAAAAAACACAATGAGAATAGGGCAACTATTTATCTTTGTACGTCAGCATTCAATGTCATCACTTAATTAACCTGCAGGCAATCTCTAGTAAATATAGCTGCTCATTTGTTTGACTGTTCTCAGGATATATGGATAAGATGCTAATCTTTGATTGATTTTCAGGGTTGATTTTTTTTTTTTGGTAATCCCAGTCTCTTTAAGATGTTTGTTTTGTTACTTATAGCGGGATGGGGCATCGTATACTTCAATTGCTGCAGGCTTCTTATAACGTTGAGAAGCTATTTTTCCTGTCCAAATGAATGCCCTGGAACTGACGCATGATGATAAGCTATCTGTTAATTGTTGTTTGGTGGACTGTTGTGTATATGTGGGGAATGCTAAGAGGAATGGAAATAGAATGAGACATTGAGGGACAAGTGATTGATAATTGATTTAGGTAGTGATTTGTATGAGCTGAAGTTGGATTTGTGATATATTGTAGTTGTGGAAATTAGGAATGAGCCAACATCAAAGGGGAGGAGGATTACGAACTTGATGATGTTGGCAAGAGTTAAACTGCCTCATGGAGATGTGTTATGCCTTCAATTTAAAAGTGGTGTGAACTTGTTTATGGGTTCTACTGTACACTGATATTGGGCGTGGAAATTTAAAAATTAAGATAAACTTTCACTTTTTGTGTATATAATTTTTTTCAAGATTGTCCTTAAACATTATTTTTTCCAGATAGTTTAACTTTTATACGTTTCATATTGTAATGTTAATTTGTTGGGAACTGTTCCATTTAATTTTTTTTTCAATATCTTTTATATTAAACAAATAAATAAAGAAGATTAATGAAAATATATTTTAGACAATGTATTTTTACAATTGTTTAATTATAGAATTTTATAAAAGTGTTAATATGTACTAGTTAAAAATAAAGAAATAATGAAAGGAATACATTTTAAATACTAAATATATGAATTTGGTTTAATAAGATACCTTTCAGAATTTTGATATTATATAGTATTTTTAACAGTGTTATTAATATTAGTTTATTTACAATGAGTTAGTCAAAGATCCAGTTTTTTTAGTTTAATTTTATGCAATGTTAGAATTTGATTACACTGCTAACTTATTGGAGATATTTATGTATAACTTAAAGCGATTATTATAGAAGTTTATAAATTTTATTTTAGGGGAGACGATAATTTATTTTTTATGTATTTTAATTAAATTCATTCATATATTTTTTAAGTCAAAGAAAATTCATGGTGAAATATATAAAAAAACTGACTTTATTGGTACTAGTAAAAATACATTCACTCTCACATATGTGTTTATATTTTTCTAAATAATTAAATTATAATTATGAAACTAAATATAAATAATTAGTATAATAAAAAACAATTCTTATTTTTTATAAGTATTTTTTTATTGTGAATAGTTATTTTACTTTTAAAAAAATTGGTAAGTGAAAAAACGATCAAATTTGGTTAAATTTAGAATATGATAATCATTTTAATTTAAGAATATTATTTAGATAAAATTAAAAAATAAAATGTGGCACAAAAAGATGAGTTCGTGTTATATAATGGTATAAATTAATTTGTGGAATCAGTAAAATATGGACGACTTATAATTTATTTATTTATTTTATACAAATTAATTTTGATGAGGCTTATATCATTGGGGTGTAGATTTATAGCGAGACAAATTTGTAAAATAATATATTTTATACTTAAAAAATTTAAAATACTTTTATTTGTTGAATTGAATTTAGAGAAGATTTGTTTTATTTTAAAATTATACTTATTTTTTCCTTAACTTCAATTTTTGTTTCAGTAGTAGTAACAAAATAGTTAATTTTATGAGTGAACATAGATGGGTTGGGGTTGGATATTCACATTCCATTATTTAGATTTGGATTGTTTAAAAATTAATTTCTTACGTGTATTTTGGAATAAATTATGAATATTTGTTTTAAAATATCATTTTTAAAATTTTTTTGAATAATTTAAATTTTTTAAAATATTATGGGTTTTATTTTTCAGAAAATACCATATTTTAAAAAATTAGTTTGATTGTGTTTCTGTATAGCAAGAAATTATGGAAGTACAAAAAGGCCTATGGGGCTGACCGAAAGGCCCACATGTAATACCCAATTCTTAAAAGAGAGTCTCTGTGACTGTAATTCGGGAATTACCCGGTGAGTTGAGACCCAAGGCGAAGATGGATTTGGAAGTCGACGAGAACGACTTGAAAACCGCCGGCGCCGAACTCTTCGCCGAAGATGGCCGGCGAGGCATTCGCATCAGTGGTTGGTTGATCGAGACTCGGAGGCACTCCATACTGAACTCTTCCACCATCCAGGAGTGAGTGATTCTCGCATCACACTTAACCCTAGCTTCTGTAATTTCTAATTCGGAAAGCGTTTTTATTCCGTAGTAATTTATTTTATGGAAGAAGTTGTGTTTTAGTGTTGCTTTTACAAGTTTCAGCGTCGTCATCATGTTTTGCCCGTTGATATTTTGGAAGAAACATCAAAGAACTTCGATTTGATGATGGATGTGTGCCTTGCAGGTGGGAACAGAAACTCAACACGTCTCATTTACCGGAAATGGTTTTCGGGGAGAACACTTTAATTCTGAGACACTTGAGCAGTGGCACCAGAATTCATTTTAATGCATTTGATGCTCTTTGTGGCTGGAAACAGGAAGCCTTGCCACCAGTTGAAGTTCCTGCAGCTGCTAAGTGGAAATTTAGAAGGTAAGCTATTGGCATATTTACTTTCATGGTTATGTATTGCTCAAAATTCAAATGACATTGCTTAGGTTCATTTGGTCTTTTCTTTCTTGCAAGAGATTTGTATCTAGTATGAAACTGCCTGGTAATTGTTTGTGCAGTCTACCCCTCCCATTGAATAGGATGTGTAAATGTCTGAATGACCGTTGTGTTAGTTAGTCTCACATTCTTTTGGGGGAAATGTGCAGCAAGCCCTCTCAGCAAGTAATACTAGATTACGACTACACATTTACAACACCTTATTGTGGAAGTGGCAATATTGAGATTGATAAAGATGTGGTACGCATTCTTGCTTTGTTTTTCTACAGACTAATCTGTCATCCTGAATGCCATTTTTCATATAGGAGTCACGAGTACAATTCTACATGATTTTTTTCATGCCCACAGCTAGATATTGAATATTTTTTGTTATAAGAAAACCTGGAAACTTGAATTAATATTTTATTTATGTTTTATTTAAGATATATTTATTTATGGTAGAATGAGGGAGAGATTTCGAAGGAAACCAGTGATATCCTTTGGGAAGACTGCAAGGATCAAATTGATGTAGCAGCACTTGCATCCAAAGAGCCCATACTTTTCTATGATGAGGTCTGTAATGAATACATTGAATGATTGCTTAGCAAGTTTCTGTGACAGAATTGCTTTTGCATTGTAATGTCTCTGTGAGAAACAATTTTTCGTGGTTCATGAGGCAAGAACGTAAGTGAAAGAAAGGAAAAACATATAAATAACATCCTTATTAGTTCTTTTACTATAGTGCTTCTTTTTCAGAAATTGATCATGCTGTTAATCTGCACATGTTAAATAGTTTACTGAAATCTGCTATATATTAATGATAGTCAAAAACAAAAATCCTAAATGAATATGCTCTTGTTTTACTTCTCTGAGTGCCTTACATATAACAAATTATCGATATTATCTTCCTTGATGTTATTTACTTCCATCCTAAATAAATGAATCCTCATTGTGAACAACAGGTGGTGTTATACGAGGATGAACTTGCTGATAATGGAGTATCACTTCTTACTGTAAAAGTGGTAATCACTAATTTGGTTTCTTCTGTTGATACGAGATTTGATTTTTGTTATGCAAACTAATATGATTACCAATGCCTGATGATATTGCTTCTTGGTTTTACAGAGAGTAATGCCAAGCTCTTGGTTTCTTCTGTTGCGATTCTGGGTGAGCTACTCTGTTTGTATCCTAAATCAGAAATTTCCTTCAGTCATAAGTGATGTTTCGCTAGCAATTTAGTTATTTCATTTTTACTAGTACTCTTATTGTTGATAGTGTAATGTTGGTCTTATAAAATAAGGAAGTTATTGCCAAATATCTATAATACCTATACCTCTGATAAACATTGAGATTAGGGTCCTTGTGTCAGCATCCCATTTTCTAGCATCATCACCACTTTCCCTAAACTTGAATTTTACCTGAATACTCTGGTACTGATGCAGCTTAGAGTTGATGGAGTGCTGATTAGATTGAGAGAAACACGTATGCATTGTGTGTTTAGTGGAAATAGAAGTCCCATTATACTTCGAGAGAGCTGCTGGAGAGAATCTACATTTCAAGCTTTGTCTGCAGTAAGCTTCTGCTATGCACTTGTGCTTCGTTCTTTACATTAATTCTGAACATTACTCTCTTTTTCTGTTGATAGCGGCCACAGTAAAGAAAGTAAAAAGGTTGCTTGTCTATTGCTCTGTGCTGATCTAGTCAATAATAAGGACTTTAGGTTGTTTGTCTACTCTTTTTTTACTTCACTATGTTTCTTTCTTTTGTTGTTTGAGATTCTAGATGAAGTGCTAATATTTAACCTAATGGCTTCAAGAACTCAAAAGGAGGGTTAATTTGGTTGTGAAGCCAAGATTCTTTGAAAAATCTTCCTCTTGTGAAAGTGTTTGCCTCGAATTTAATTAATGATAAAAAATCAGCAAGTTCACTTTCTTAGCTGATGTATATTCTGTGTGCGTGTGTGTGTGTGTGTATAGTGAGTACAAGTACGAGCTAAAAAAAAAGGCTACAGTCTATGACACTTAATCCCTTAAGCTAGGTACACCCGAAAAGTATATTTATAAAAGTAGTACAACCAATAACAATAAACAGATGTTTAACACCTCTCCGGATGATACAAATTGTATGCACCAAGCTTGTAACATATAAATTGAACTCTAGGCCCTCTCAAAAACTTAGTTAGAATTGAAAATTTTAGTTTTAAGTTCCTTGGACAGCAGTGTCTCCTTATCAAAATGACAACTGATTTATGTGTTTGGTTCTCTAATGAAGCACTGGATTGGATGTGATATTAAGGGCTGCCTATAGTACAATTTCATCTGTTTAAATCACAAATCTACAACTCTTGAAGGAGTTGTTTAATCCATACAAGTTTACAAGTCTCTAAAGCCATGGATCTATATTCAACTTCTGCTCTGGACCAAACGACAACACATATTTTCTTGCTTTTCCAAGAGATAATATTCCCTCCAATGAATTTATGGTATCTTCTGGTGGATCTTCTGTCAAAGAAGTAACCACGTAGAATGCAATAAATAACTAATTGGGAGAGAGCAATACTGTGAAGCTACTTTCGAGGGCAAGCTACTTTGTGTGGAGAAGGGAATGAAATAGAAATGCAAAGTAAATTTTCCTATTGTTGGTTTAGTATAAAAAACGAAAGATGATTTTTTAAGTTCTGTTAGATGTGTAAATAATAGAAGGGAAACGTCAAGCTTATACAATCATCATTTTGTTCGTTAAAGAAAATAGTAAAATAAAATGAAAATGCTGGTCCCACGTTGACTGTCATTTTTTCTTGTTTATTCTGTCATGGCCCTGTTTGTCTGGACAGATTGGAATACGATTATACGTGGCCATGCATTTCCTCGAAATATCTTTATTAATGTGGTATTTTTTTCCTCGAAATAGGCTCTTCTTTAGTGAGCAACGGGTGTATCTGTCATAATTTATTTTAAAATACAACATTGTCTTGATCAATTAAATGTAAAGGATGGATATATCTCTTCTTATTTACTTTATAGAGGTTTTTTCCCTTGAGAAAACATGTAATATCTCATCAGTTATTTCTCCTTCCTTTTAAAAACTTTCAAGATCCTATATGTGTCTATTTTCAAGCCTTGTGACAATGACAGCCAGCTAGTGACTGGTCGCTGTGATAGACTCTGTTTTAGTTGCTTTGATTAGTTTTTTCTTGTATCAAATTAGATTTAGCTTTTTGTTCCCATGCTTTCCTCATATTCTTTAACTGCCTTTATCTTGTAAGTTTTCTTTGGCGTGGCTGTAATTTACGAGTTACAACTTAGTGTTGAGTGCCTTCTCATTGCATTTGATTCTGTTATTGATGCAGCAAGAACACCCTTTTGATTCTGGTGCGTATGGTGATCCAAGCTTCATCAGCCAGAAGCTCCCCATCATAATGCATACGACCAAAAAGCTTGTAATTTCCTCTTAAGTTACAAGACTGTAAATTCGCGTAGCGGATAAGGGTTTCTGATAAATTCTTATGTTGTTCATATTTTGTTCATGGTTTTACCTGGCTGTTAGAAACCATAAATTGCTTCTTATGAGATAAGCTCTGGGTGTTTAGTTTTTGTACGAAAGGTGGGGATCCAATGTGAAGGACCCATTTCACATGAAAAAAAAAAATGAGATGTTATAGTTATTACTTATAGGTTGACATTTAAGCAACTTTATAATTTATTACTCAAACTTGTGCATTTGGTCACACTTTTAACTATTATATTTATAACAGCTACAACTTTCACTTTCTTCTCTTTCATGTTAAAGAAGCTAAACTCCCTGGGAAAAAGGAAATGCTGGGAACCGAGCAGCCGCTCACACTAGCATTCACTAAGCTTTTCCTGGCTGTTTCACTTTCGTGAATTTTGTTCACGAAATACCATTCTTAAACAAGAGAAATGGTTGTTGTACATGTCCCTTTCTACCCAATTGGATTGTTATTTCAAAGTAAGTATGCGATAGATGTAATAAATCATCACGTAGGGTGAGCAAAGCTGGAGTATCTCATATTTTAATTTTGACATTAAAAAATGCGTTTTCTAAAGTTTGAATGAAAATCTCCTGAATTTTCTCTGTACAAGGACGTTGGTAGTAACGACTGTCTTGTTTTGGAAAGTTTCATTCGAATTTGTCATCTTTAGTTAAAATCTAAGATTAGGAATTGAGGCTTTAAATATGTGGAAGCATCCTTATATTGAACGTACCTAGCGCCCACAAAGTGTCTGTGGTACATGCAGGATGAAAATGAGTTTTAAGGTGGAAAAGCAGAGTATCTGTCAGTAACATGGCAAGTGAGCACTGCATATCGGGATTTATATCAAAACTAAAAAGAAGTGAAATAGATAGCCAGGGTGTCATAATTTGGGTTTCGGGTGCTTAACATGTCAAATATAGACAGTGGAAACTACAAATCTCCTAGCACATACTATGCTGTACCATCATAATAGTTATCGACTCTTCCAGGTCAAGTGTCTTCTACCTGTGTTTTTCCCCTCCTTAGGTTAAAGATCAGGCTCTAGAGGCTAAAAAAGATGATAAAGCTCAAAGGTGAGGCCAACAACTATCAGAGTCTGAGGTCTAAATCAAGCTTAAGTGGCTCCTGTGATGGATGTGGCTGTTGTGGAACCAAGCGAAAGCTACCTGGCCACACCAGATCTCTTTGATCCTCTGACGAGAAAGGCGTCCAAGCCATCCCAAGCCTTGCACGTGCATCATGGAAGCTGGGTGCCACCACAGTACCACCTCTGCATGGCTTGTGCACGAGTGAATGGGGCTGGACACCGAGTGATCGAAGCATAGTTGGTGTGTTCATGGAGAAGCCCATCATTGCCATCGACCTCTGAGATTGGTACCTTCTTGCAGCTCCCCTTTCCCTTTTATGAGCGTTTTGATGACCTCCTAATGCCTGTGAACTGAAGAACTTCCTCATGCAGAAGTTGCATGAAAAAACTTTTGCAGTGGCTGGTCTTGATTGAAAATCGGGGTCTCCAAAAGTTGAGAGTGAAGTGCCTCCTATGTTCAGGTTCAACCACTCTTTGGGGTTGTCATCTTCACTTCCATAGTTGTCCTTTTCTCCGTTCATCACTTCAACTGGTTGTTCTTTGGCTGTTGATACGATTGTTTCATCTTCTCCGATCATCATTTCCCCTAAATTCTCTGATATCTCTGATGACCAAGGGGAGTTGAATTTGAATACATGAAAAAAGGCTCATTGGAGTCCTTTTAAGTTTAGATCAAAAGCAGAAAAACTAACCGAAAGGGGTATCAAAGTGTAATGGAAGTGAGATGGGATGTTTTTAATTTTTTGTCATCCGAATCAGTAACCCCACCTGTTGATGCTTGGTTCTGTAGGGAACAATGCTTATGTCATCTCACTGTTGGCTCCCTTCAGGCTTCGGATTCCCCACTATCATCTTTTCTTTTTCCTCTTTTCTCCTTACAAAGTTCTATCATTTCTTGGCTATCTTAGGAATACCCATAGAAATATAAGTTTGACAATGCTAAATCATTCCATCTCTTGTCAAAATCAAATCTCATTTTATTTGAACTGCCTGCCATGTGTGCTCCTAACACCATCCTATATGCTATACTTTTCCCTCTAGTAGGATAGGTATTAGATGTGATGGGGTTTAAGCATTCATGATTAAGCATATGTCATGGTTATCCACTTAGCTCACTGCTATATTAATTCATTTCTTTATTTCCCACCTTTTATATTCCTTTTGATAGTGAAAGTAGGATCTGACTTCTGAGTTTAAGCATATGTCATGTAGGGTTGGGTTGGCTTTTCATTGCTTTTGGATTTGATGTTCTGTGGGGAAGAACAGTACCCTTCTTATTTCCAATAATGGTTGTAAAAAGTTGCAAACAGTACATAGCTAGGTCCATTGCTATTTCAGAACAGTTTCCCCTGTTGAACCACTGCATCTACGTGGGTGTTTTCTTGTTGGGGCTTTTTGGAAGAACTGCACCAAGTTCCACTTGCACATGCACTTATTTTATCTTTTTCAATGGTCCTAAAAGAAGCCACTTGTACTTGGTCTTTCCCTCATTAAACCGAGTCATAACAGGAAATTTCCATTGTTTTGTTTCCCTGTTTTGTAAAGGTAGTTGCCCACAGTTCACCACACTTTCTCTCTGATACAGATCATGGAAAAAGACACCTCACCAACCAATCCCAGCTCTGCTTTGTGGAGTGTATGTAGATTGAAGATAAAAAGTGTTTGGTCCTTGGTCCTGCATTGCATAACACCGAATTCATGGAACAGTGTCATGGTTTCTGTCTCGTATCCACTTTCGATAACAACTTGGGGTAGCAAGAGATATTTCCAGATTGTGTTTCTCGCTACACATATTTACGTCTCATAATTTCTATCTTCGGATTTTCGGATGGATACTTATTTACAGAGTCCAACTTAAATTGATCAAACAAGATAGTACAGATGTCAAATATTGTGTAAACTAAAAGATGAGATAGATTTGTCTGCTTAAACATGCAAGAAACCACTGCTTCTTTTGTCCGCATTAATCATGATCCGATAAAAGAAGACACCACTTTTTCATAACAATCTCATCGATACTTACCCTACACGCTGAAAGATTGAATATAACAGAACTACATATTAAATTTCAGACTTAGGCCAAAATTTAGGAATTTTGTTGCTTCACTCTCTCTCAGATTATCATATTAAATTTTAGGGTTAACCTCAAGCTTAAATCATATATTCTGTTCACAAATTTTAAAGATTTTAATTGTAGTAATT
>Ga0209389_1002346_pt1 | contig 14424 bp, 10 predicted proteins | sample CowpearedBW_FD_187526 | JGI IMG/M metagenome (GOLD analysis project Ga0209389, IMG submission 187526) | Root nodule microbial communities of legume samples collected from California, USA - Cow pea red BW (SPAdes) (version 2) | ecosystem: Host-associated > Plants > Roots > Nodule | place: USA...
TTCACAATTCTAAATAATAATTTCTTAATTATATTTATTTTATTTTTAAACTTTGGAAGTAAAAGTAAAGTTTTTTTTAAGACCTACTCATTTCCTATTCTTTTAAGTACGCTCCATTGTAATTTCATGCTTTTATTGAATAAACACTTTTTTTTACTTTTTTGCATATGTTTGTTCAGTTCACATGAAAAGGTACGATGTAATTGAATGGTAGGGAAAAATAACGTGACAGTTCTCACACGAAAAGTACTACAATATTACTAGATTCTAGAAAGCAAAGAAAATGAGGTGGTAGAAGGAGAAGATGACACTTTACCTGCAATTTGAAAACTAGCATAATAGATTTATATATTTAAACTATTATAATAAGATTAGTTGAGAGAAATAAAATGAGAAAGCTAATTAAGTGAAAAAGGTGATAAATAGAATAAAAATAAAAATAAGTTATTTCTTTTAAAAAATAGGTTTAAATACATTTTTTGTCCTCATTTTCGTAGTGTTTTTTGCGGATGATCCTCATTTTGACAGAATGTTTAAAATGGTCCTCATTTGTACTGAATGTTTAAAATGGTCCTCATTTTCGCAATTCGTGTTTTATTTGGTCCTTTCCTATAACGCCGTTTAAATCATTAACAGAGTGGCACAGTTTGTATTAGGGTGTGTTACGTGTACTGTACATATGGCACGCCGTTTCAACCATTTCTCAAACTACCAACAATGCACGAAGTGATACAACACGGTTGTCTCCAACAATTACAACTAGAGGTAAAGGAAGAAGATTGGGATCGTAACATACCTATATAATGAGATTGCAGGAAGAAGAAGATTGTAGCAACACCAATTGAGAATGAAGGAACAATATTGCCAAAACTCACCAACTATCCAAACATTCCTTACCAAAACCCTAGCTCACTTATTTAACCCCAAATATCTAATTACCACACCTGTACAGTACACGTAACACACCCTAATACATGCCATTTGTACAATGTTCCGTTAATCATTTAAACGGCGTTACAGAAAATGACCAAATAAAACACGAATTGCGAAAATAAGGACCATTTTAAACATTCGGTAAATATGAGGACCATTTTAAACATTCGGTAAAAATGAAGACCATTTTAAACATTCTGTCAAAATGAGGACCATCCGCAACAAACACTACGAAAATGAGGACCAAAAAGGTATTTAAGCCTAAAAAATATTATTATTGACATTTTTTATTTTTTTTGGTTTAGTGTTTAGAATTTTGGATTCATGTTTTGGACTTAAACTAAATTATTATATAAATTGTGATACTCTTTTATACTGTATTATTTGTTATGTGGAATATCCTTCGACTCACACCACCTAAATATCATATGAGTGAAATAGTATTTGAGTCAAGATAGTATCACCTCAAAGTACTATTCAATACACTTTAGCACCCTACACGGTAGTATTTTCCTATGAAAATAGTTAATGAAACTCAACATTACATTACTACTTCTGGCAAGGTTCTAAGATTACTTATTTTAAAAAAAAATTAAGTTAGGATTGCCACCTAGCGAAAAGTCCCACCGCCCAACGTTCCAAAACAGATAACTTTCTGTAAGGCTTTTCCCCTAGCATGATTGAGACAATGTCGGTGACTCACTGTCAACATTATGGTGCCATCTAGGCACCGCCCAATGTAAGCTTCACTAGAGCTCTCTGCCAACAATTGTAAACATTTTTACCCAGTGCGTAGAAGGGTTGCCAAATGCCAAATCCAGATCATAGAAAAAAAAAACAATGCAAATATAATATTTCAGCACTCAAAACAATCACTCCTACATTTCTCAATCATCATACATTTTCTATTGCACTAATTCTCAACAATTTACTTATCTCACCAAACATATATCACTTATAGTAATTATACATTCAAAAGTAACACATAGAAATCCTTAGCAGCATAACATAAATCAAATATTTTCTTTCATCATCTCAAAACTCAAACTAAATAAGCTACCATGGCAAACTGTGAAGTGACATGTTTAAAAAACAAAAAAAAAATTAAAAAATCATGAATTGACACGTAGCGTTGACTTTAACACTGTTTGGTCAATATTGATGGCAATGACCAAATTGAATCATTTTTTAAAAAAATAAGGTTTAATTATGCCTTTGGTCCCCATTTTGGAGTCAAAATCTCAAAATGGTACCCAAGTTTTTAAAAGTCTCAAAATGGTCCCCTTTTTTGTTGAAACGTCTCACGTTTGCCCTTTCCGTTAAGTCAAGGTTGACGCCATTAAAGGGAGTGCCACGTGTCAGTTCCTCGATTTTATGACTTTTTTTATTATTATTTTTTTTGAATTTTTATTTTATTTTTGAATTTTTTTTAAAAAATCAAAAAATTGCCACGTGTCAAGCTGTCATCGTGCCACGTGGCAGTGACACGTGTCATATTATGCCATGTGTCATTTTCTTAGTCTTAATTTGGTCCCTTTATTTTAATTTGTCTCAATTTAGTTCCAAATTTTGTAAAACTTAGCAATTTTGTCCCTCTCCAAATTGAAATCAAATTTAATTTCTATATAAATGTACACAAATATTTCCATAAAAATTGATATTTCAAGTAAATATTTTTAACCAAATTATGTTCATTTAATTAATATTTTACATTGAACTTTATTTAAAATGGTGTAAAAGTTGTTAATAGAAAATAATGTTAATAGAAAAAAAATCATAAATTAACCAGTTCATGTTACAATAAAATACATATAAATTTAAAATTTGAAATTTTTTTTAAGTAAAGTTGAATGTCAAACATAATTTTAAATAAACTTAGCTATGTTAAAAATGTATAATAAAAATATCAAATTTAATAAAAATATTTGTATAACATTTATATAAAATTAAATTTTGTTTCAATTTGAAGAGGGACAAAATTGCTTATTTTTTCAAAAATTGAGACTAAATTGAGACAAATTAAAATAAAGGGACCAAATTGAGACTAAGAAAATGACACGTGGCGTAATATGTCACATGTCACTGTCACAGCCACGTGGCACGATGACAGCTTGACACGTGACAATTTTTTTATTTTTTTAAAAAAATTCAAAAATAAAAAATAAAAAATAAAATAAAAATTCAAAAAAAAAATTAATAAAAAAAGTTAAAAAATCGAGAAACTGACACGTGGCACTCCCTCTAACGACGTCAACCTTGACTTAACGGAAAGGGCAAACGTGAGACGTTTCAACAAAAAAGGGGACCATTTCGAGACTTTCAAAAATTTGGGTACCATTTTGAGATTTTGACTCCAAAATAGGGACCAAAGGCATAATTAAACCAAAAAATAAAGACCAAATTGAGAAAAGAAAAGCTAGAGAACCAATTTGACACTACTTGATAAATAAAAAGACCAAAAGAGTAATTTAACCAAGTTTCTACGTAAACATGTTAAACTTATAGATGACACTCTTGGATTCAATGATATAAATATTGTATAGAATAATTAAGTTAAAAAAATGTGAACAAAATTCATGGAAAGGTCAATAAGTCTCATATATAACAAACTTTTCATCAAATCCCTAATACTTTTTTGGTTGACACATTATTTAAGTTTTTGCATAAAGTTTCACTAACATGTAAATAGTATTACAACTAAGGTAAAAATAAATTAACTCTACCTATAAAAAAAATGTTAAAAGAGATATTTTGTAACATTCCAAATAATAGTGTAAAACTATTTGACAAGATATTATAATATTTGCTGCCCAACAAGCATACAAAGATGTATACGTTTTCATCATTTACATTCTTCCAAAAGAAAAGGTTGCAACTAAAAACAACTTTTTATATTGCCTAAAACATGACTTAAATGCCAAGAACAACAATGTCTTTCAAAAGAGTAAGGAGGAGAATGTGAGAGCATGAGAGAGAACGAGAATGAAGGCGATAGTAAGGAGGAGAATGTGAGAGCATGAGAGAGAACAAGAATGAAGACAAACAAAAGAGAAAAGCTCTGAAAGGTATAGAAAAATTCATTTTGAATTTAAAAATTAAATTTTCAACGATTTAGGCTCCAACAAGTATAGAAAATAATTATGGTCTATCTACAACCGTATAGAAAAACTTCTCATATTTATGAATCTACCATCGCACCATTTATTATATCTGATGGATTAGAACCGGTATACTAATTCGGTGTAAAATCTATTTTTTTCAAAAATAATAAGTAGGACCTTGATGTATTTAGAATAAAACTTATCTTATAGACTAATTAAAAATATAACAATACACATATTAATAGATAAATGAAAATATATCCTTATCATATGGATATAATTTTTTTATCACAGTTAAATAAAAATAAATACATACTCTAAAATAAATATATCAAATTTTAAGTAGGATCAAATAATCCTCAAATACAAAAATAAACAATTAATATAAGACAAAAATTAAAGATATTGTAATGGCCAGGCGCACCCGAGTCCTACCCGACCTATGGGCCCAAGTGAATCGGCCCAATTGAGGATATCAAACGATCCATTTCCTGTACATTCCAGTAGTCAAACCATGACAGCATGACCCCGGGAAGCTTGGGGAGAGTACCATCACGATAGGTGATCCCCCATGATGCGGAACCAACTCGGATAGTGGGCATATTCTTTGGTACACGAAGGCAAGGCGGTATAAGGGGGGACGAAAGAAGGGAGAGAGATATATACTTTTTTCTGGAGTGGCTCTTGCTGTATTATTCTCGGTGTCACATCGGAATCAGTGCGGCAAGAACATTTTGGCGTCCACCGTGGGGTCATGTAAAAGAGATTCCCCCGACCCCAAAGAACGATCTAAGATACGATGGTCCAAAGTCCGGAACAAGGGTCTGACTATCAGACAAATCATGCGCAAGATGCCCCTTCAGAGCCAACCGCCAGGGAGCTCTTACAGCAAATAATGGAATTAAGACGGGAAAACGAACTCATCCGACAAAGAGCCGAGGATGCTCATCGACGTGCAGAGGAGGCTAATGCTGACAATCTAGCAGCACGCCGGGAAGTGGCAAAAACCAGAAGGCAGATGGATGAGACAATACGAGGACAGGATGCTTTCCAGCGTGTGAATGGCGACCTCTTGAGGCGCATGCAGACAAGGGAGGAGCAAGAAAGAGGCAGGCGGACAGAGCTCGTTATGCCGGAGGAAGGCTACCCACTCTCCGCCACCATCATGGCCGAGATTGTCCCTCAACATTTCATCATCCCAAAGATTCCCTCTTTCACAGGGAACTCGGACCCTGAAGCACACTTTAAGGTGTTCAATGCACAGATGTTGGTCTCAGGAGGTAATGACGCGATGCGATGTAAAGTGTTTGTGGAAACATTAGCAGGCACGACTTTAAAATGGTTTGGCAGTTTGCCTCGCTCCTCAATTTCATCCTTCACTGTGTTCGCCCGAACATTTGTGGAGAGATTTGCCGCCAACAGAAGCAAATTGCCTAAAATGGCTGACCTTTTTGACCTAAGGCAGAATCCTGATGAGACGCTGAAGGAATACTTGAACCATTTTTGTGATGCGTGTACCAGCATCTCGAGTCCAAACGAGGAAATTTTAGTGGATGCATTCGTGAAGGGTTTGCGTGCTAACACATTTAGCGAGTCCCTTGTCAGGATCCCAGCTTTGTCTTTGTCGGAAATCCGATCTCGAGCCACCACACACATAGAAGCCGAGGACGTAATGAGGCAGAAACGTCGTCAGGAAAAACGTGCGAATGGTGATGTCAAGACGCGTGATGTTCGGCGCACCAACGATGCCCATTTTCTCAAAAGAACAGACAAAAGGTACTCGCCTTATGTCGCTAGTGCTTCACTCTCCAAATTCGATCGGGGAGCGGGATCTAAGCAGAATCCTACGAGAGTCGGGGCTCAGACAGAAGCTCTGGCGAATAAGGACATTTCAAAAGCCCTTAAATGGCCGGATCCAACCAGCAAGATCCTCGGTAGAGACATCAAAGAATGGTGTGAGTTCCATTGGACATATGGGCCTCATATCGAGCAGTGTGTCACTTTGGCCAACCAGTTACAAAGGTTGAGAGGAGAATCCCTCGGAGGAAAACAGACGCGAGAAGGGAGTCAATCTAAATAAAAGTACGAGCACGTGTCGCCCGTTTTCGCAGACTTGAACACCATAGCGGGCGGATTTTCAGGAGGAGGGGTAACCTCCGCGAGCAGAAAAAGATACGCACGAAGCGTGGTGATGACTTCAGCCATTTAACCACGTAGGTCCGCAACCGCTATCTCGTTTAGTGAAGAAGATCGGAGTGACGTTGTCGCACATGAAGATGATCTAGTGGTAGTTTTTGTCATCGCCATGGGGCGATGGGTCCACCGGGTCCTGGTGGATCAGGGGGAGTTCGGCAGATGTATTATTTTGGGACGCGTTCATCGGATTAGGAGTGCCACTAGACCAGCTTCGACCATTCGACGGAGTTCTGGTCGGATTTGCGGGAGACACTGTTGAAGTCAGAGGATATACAGATTTACGAACGACCTTCTTGGATGGAGAGGCCGCGAAGACGATAACTGTACGATATATAGTCGTGAGGGCACCTTCGTCATACAACATTCTCCTCGGACGATCGTCCCTGAACCGATTTGAAGCGGTTGTGTTGACTTCTCACCTAAAGGTGAAGTTCCCAACAGATACAGGGCGAGTTGCCACATTGAGGATTGACCAGACAGTAGCGAGAAAATGCTATGAAAATAGTCTGAAGGTCAGAAGGTCCATGTATGTTCTCTCCTTATATGGCTCACAAGAAAAGAGTTTTCCAAATTTCGACCCCCGAGTAGGTGTGGAGGACAAAAGACCCCAGCCAGTGGGAGAAGTGGAAGAAGTTAGCTTGGGCGACGACAAGAAGGTCAAGATCGGGGGAGGTCTGGGTACATCGGTCCGAGCTGAGCTTATTGGAGTCCTTCAGAAAAACAGTAGCTCTTTTGCATGGTGTGCACGAGATATGGTGGGCATAGACCCCAGTGTGATCACCCATCGGCTCAACGTTGATCCAAACGCTAAAGCCCGAGTGCAGCGCAGAAGAAAGATGGCGCCGGAAAAATTGGCAGCAGTTAGGGAGGAAACCACAAAGCTCCTCTCAGCGGGACATATACGGGAGATCTAGTACCCAGAATGGTTGGCGAATGTGGTCATGGTGCGCAAGTCAAATGGAAAGTGGCAGATGTGCGTTGATTTTTCTGATTTGAACAGTGCTTGCCCAAAGGATTCCTATCCCTTGCCCAACATCGACATGTTGGTCGACAATGTCTCGGGTTGTGGTCTCCTTAGCTTTATGGATGCCTACTCGGGATATAATCAAATCGGCATGCACCCGGAGGACGAAGAAAAAATAGCATTCATGGGTGAAGCAGCTACTTATTGCTATAGGGTCATGCCTTTTGGCCTTAAGAACGCTGGAGCCACCTACCAGCGCTTGATGGATCGGATTGTCAAGCCATTATCCAAGCAAAAGGTTCAAGCATATGTGGATGACATGGTGGTCGCATCTAGTACGACCGATACACACGCGGCCGACTTGGAGGAGCTTCTTGCAACTGTCAATAAGTATGGTCTGAAGCTCAACCCAGACAAATGCGTTTTCGGAGTGAAGGCAGGAAAATTCTTAGGTTTTCTGCTTACCGAAAGGGGAATCGAAGCCAATCCAGATAAGTGTTCAACAATCATGAACATGAGAAGTCCTACCAATGTGAAGGAAGTACAGAGGCTGACAGGAAGAATCGCAGCCCTGTCTCGTTTCCTACCACGATCCGGAGATCATGGGCATCCCTACTTCGAGTGTCTCCGCAAGGGAAAAGGTTTCCAGTGGACGGATGAGTGTCAAATGGCGTTTCAACAACGCAAAGAGCATTTGAGCTGCCCACCGATTTTATGTTGGCCCATCCATGGGAAGCCACTAAAGTTATACGTAACTGTCACTAACCGAGCCATAAGCGTCGCTCTAATGCAAGATCAAAAGGAGGATCAGAAACCAATTTATTTTGTCAGCAAGACACTCCGAGGAGCCGAAGTCAGATATCAGAAGATTGAAAAGGTTGCGCTGGCTGTGATCTTTTCAACACGCAGATTACGCCACTATTTTCAGGCACATTTAGTCTCGGTAATGACTGATCAGCCCATAAAACAGATCCTTCAGAAGATCGAAGTCTTAGGTTGACTCGCGAAATGGGCCATTGAGCTCTCCGAGTATGACATTTCGTTTGAACCTTGTGGCCCGATCAAAGCCCAGGTCCTATCGGATGTTTTGGCCGAGTTGACACCATCACCGATGGAGAAAGAGGAGGTAGCCACAAGATGGATATTATCGGTCGACGGAGCGACGAACTCAAAAGGAAGTGGGGCAGGAATCATCTTGGAAGACCCACAGGGGGCCTTAATCGAGCAGTCACTTCATTTCGCCTTCCGAGCTAGCAACAATCAAGCAGAATATGAGGCCCTCATAGCTGGAATGCTGCTCGCATAGGAGCTCGGAATTCAGAACCTTTTGGCAAAAAGTGACTCCTTGTTGGTCACAGGACAAGTGTCAGGAGAGTATCAGGCAAAAGACCCATTGTTAGCTCGGTATCTAGAGTTTGTCCGAGCATTGGCTGATCACTTCTACTCCTTCAAGTTGATGCATGTGCCACGAGAGCAGAATTCGCGCGCGGACCTTCTATCCAAATTAGCCAATTTTTCACGCCCAGGCAGACAAAGATCAGTGATACGCGAGACATTGGTGACACCCAGAGTATCCGATGTAGGATCTGATGTGAAAGTCTGCACACTTAGCGTCATAACAATAGGACATGAGCAATCAAGCTCTTGGTTGACTCCTTATATCACATATTTAGCAGATGGGCATCTTCCCAACGATCAGGCGGCGACTCAGATAATAAGAAGGAACGCTGCTAGATACACCTTAATAGACGGAAAGCTCTTCCGAAGAGGGTTCAGCCGACCTTTGCTCATCTGTGTAACGCCCGAGGTCGGCAGACAGTTGATGTCCGAGCTTCATGAAGGTATATGTGGAAGCCATGTAGGCGGCAGGGTGCTGTCCCTCAGAGTCTTGCGCAGGATATTACTGGCCAACTCTTAAAAATGATTGTCAAGAGCACGTTAAAAAATGGTCCCAATGCCAGTTACACACCGATGTCCATCGCACCCCACCAGAAGAGCTACAGTCTATAAGCACTCCATGGCCTTTTCACACTTGGGGCATTGACATCTTAGGCCCATTTTCAATGGCTACCAGACAACGGAAGTTCTTGATAGTAGCTATCGAATATTTCACAAAGTGGATCGAGGCCGAACCAGTAGCAACCATCTCGGCAAATACGATAAAGGCCTTTTTATAGAAAAGAATCATCTGCCGATTCGGGGTCTCACACCGATTAATCTCTAATAATGGGATGCAATTCACCGCGTCGAATGTCTGAGCTGCCTGCAAAGGTTGGGGAGTGCGTCAGGTATTTACCTCAGTGGAACATCCACAAACTAAAGGCCAGGCCGAAGTTGCGAATCGGGTGATTTTGAGGGCACTACGTCACCGCATAACAACAGTAAAATCCGACTGGCCAGAAGAATTACCCGGGATTTTACTAGCCTACCATACCACTCCGTAGTCTACAACGCGTGAAACTCCTTTCAGCTTGGTTTATGGTACGGACGCAGTTCTTCCTTTGGAGATCGAACAACCTTCCTTCCGGGTTAGGACTTTCTCCACCGCCCTCACTGAGGAAGGCACAAGAGCAAACCTGGACATGATAGATGAGGTCAAAGAGGCAGCAAAAGTCACCAGTGAGGCGATAAAGATGCGAGTAGAGTCCAGATTCAAAACCAAGGTAGTTCCTCGCTCCTTCATAAAATCCGATCTCGTCCTGAGAAGGGCACATACCCTGCAAATCGAGGATAAGCTCTCTCCAAAATGGACGGGACCTTTTTGCATTAAGCAGGTGCTCGCGAATGGCGCCTACACACTGGAAACATTGGATGGACTGGAAATCCCCCAAACATGGAATGTGGTGAATCTTCGTTTTTACTTTAACTAGTCATTTATGTACCCCTGGCACTCTTTTTCCCTCTTAAGGAACATGAGGGTTTTTTAACGAGGTCAGGACATCCCTTAAATAAAAATTAAATTTTGTTCCTGACTATTGGTTTATTTATCTATATTCATTAAAATACCTAAGCTCGGCTTAGGGCGGTGAAGAGCCGCTTAAAGCAACTACCTAAGCTCGGCTTAGGGGCGGTGAAGAGCCGCTTAAAGCGACTACCTAAGCTCGGCTTAGGGGCGTTGAAGAGCCGCTTAAAGCGACAACCTAAGCTCGGCTTAGGGGCGGTGAAGAGCCGCTTAAAGCGACTACCTAAGCTCGGCTTAGGGACGGTGAAGAGCCGCTTAAATCGGCTTAGGGGCGGTGAAGAGCCGCTTAAAACAACTACCTAAGCTCGGCTAAGCTCGGCTTAGGGGCGGTGAAGAGCCGCTTAAAGCGACTACCTAAGCTCGGCTTAGGGGCGGTGAAGAGCCGCTTAAAGCGACTACCTAAGCTCAGCTTAGGGCCAATAGAAAACTGCTAAGGCAACGACTACCTAAGATCGGCCTCAGGAAGAGCAAAAAATCTCTCTCGACTTGGGGGTTACGCTATCAGAACATAGTCGAGAATCAGGAACAAAAATGCAATAAGCAAATGAATCTCAGCAAGTAGCAAAGCAACAGATGTTCATCAAAATAGGTAAAATGTCATTATATGAAAAGTTCACTTTTCGTTTCTCCATTAAATATAGGTCGAAGTCCTTCAACCATCCACCAAGTTTCCATCAATCACGATTTTCTCGGCATTCACACCAGAGAGGTCGGCGGTAGGGCACAAAAGCTGAACCTGCTCCAAAGCGGCTTCAAATCCTATCCCATATGTGGTAGCAGCCTCATTCGCCATCTTCTCCTCTTGCTCCCGCCAGGACTTCTCTTTCTCTTCAGCGTCCACTCCTAGTTGACGAAGTCGAGCCTAAATTTCATCAGATTTCCTCACTGCCTCTTTTAGTGCAACTCCGAGCTCCGCCGACCTCGCCTCTTCCTCTTTTAGTTTTCTCTTCAAACTCTCATACTCAACAAGCTCGGCATTTAGCCTAGCTATCTCCATTTTTGCAGCAGAAATCTATTTGGTTTTCTTCTCTTCAGTTACACTCATCTGGTTCAATTTTTTGCACAAAGCGATGGTGGACACCTCAGCCTTATGAAGAAAGGCACAAATGTCTTCTTGAACTGAGGAGAGATCTTGATTCAGCAGGCACTGCAGGTCACCTTCAAACACATTATGCGCTAAAGAATGCGACACTTGTTGATAGGACGAGTCCCAAAAACTTTGGCCACCACTACTTGATCCCTCGAGGTGTAGTGGTCCAATGGACGAGGTTGCCTGCTCAGGTCAGGATTGGGATGACGTCGCTATTGCTTCGGTGGGAACTCGGGTTACCGACCCTCTCCTGCGGCGTTTTAACCCTGATTTAGATACAGTCTCCTCTTCATCTGAAGGAATCCGCAGAGTTTCGGTCACTCGAGTAGAAACCTCGCCAACAGCTGGTCGGGGAAGAAGGGGTGCACGGATACTCTTCAGACGCCTCGCCAGATCCTGTTTGGACATGCCTATTCTCGACTCTACAAGAGTATAACAAAAGTTAGGGAGTGCAATGACAAACAAACAAAGAAATCAATTTTCCGAAAACAAACCGATGTAAAGCTTGAGGTTAGCTGGCTAGTATTCATAGCTCAGTACTTGTTTAGTTTCAAATATGGTTTTCAACTGCTCCAACAACAAGCAATGCTCCCGCTCTTGCGGTTCGAGATCTCCGAGTTGTCTCGCCCCGACAAGGTTCGGATGCTGAGTCCAGTATAAGGGAAAACCTTCAAGCAAGTCGGGTTTTTAGGGTGATGCTTGAGTTTTCAGAAAGGAACCTTTAAAGTTTTTATAGGATGATTGAAACAGAGTTAGGAGACCTCTACCCTCCACACCACTCACAGAGGACCACACCTTTTTTGTTGACTTCTTCATCTCAAAAAAGTAAAGAAATACATTTACGCTCGGAACCACCCCAAAATGTGTACAAAGGATGTGGAAAGCTCGGATGAAAGCCCAACTGTTAGGATGGAGTTGTGCAGGGGCTACGTTCAACTCGGTTAGCAGGGTTTTCTCAAAAGAATTCAAGGGTAACCTTAGACCAACTTTAGAGAATAAGGTAGAGTAGAAAAAACAGAAGTGCCCTGAAGCCGAATCAGCCTCAATATCGGCACATACGGGCTCATCTAATCCACAGCGAACCACAGTAACGTCTACGTCATTACTCTGACATAATCTTTGCCCTTGACGGAACCGATCTATCACTTGATCAGAGTTAAAGCCTGACACCTCTCGATGGAGTTCTAAAGACACCCAAGAACATAACTCGTCATAAGTCGTCATCAGCTCACCCAAACTCTAATCAAGCACTCCAACCTAGGGATCCCCTCGCACAGCCAGAAACAACCGGAAAACTACTCAGAAAAACCGCTCAGAAAGTCAAAACTGGAAAACCACCCACTAGGGCAAATAACCTCTGGAAACTACCAAAATGCGGCTTAAAACTAAACGGCTTTATAGTTAAAGTAAGCATTTTAGATTGACTCGACATTACTCATTCAAAACCTCAGTCAGGGATTGTCATGGTAAAACCTCGAAGATCAGACTTTTTACAAACAGACAAACCCAATACAAGTGAAAATGCAAGAAATAAGAAGGAAAATAAAATACCTTGAAGAAAACAGAGCAAACACTATACTGATAAAGAGGGGCGTGGCAGCGCGAGCGGCAACAGAAGAAGTGGAAGAGGAAGAGCGTAAGAAAGGGAGAAGAGAAAATGAAGGGACGCGGTCGTAAAATGTTGTCGTTTGAGAGGGAAAAGCTTGAAGTTTCTTCTAGCAGTTGAAAACTTCTAGAACATGGACCACGTGGCACTCATTTATTAGCTCTGGAGTAAATAAATGGAAAAGACAGCGACTCACGCGCGCAGGGAGAGTGTTGCGACCTTCTTGCCCAATAAATTGTCCAAAAGCTCGGAGGGTTAGTGTAATGGCTAGGCGCACCCGAGTCCTACCCGACCTATGGGCCCAAGTCAATCGGCCCAATTGAGGATATCAAACGATCCATTTCTTGTACATTCCAGTAGTCAAACCATGACAGCATGACCCCGGGAAGCTCGGGGAGAGTACCATCACGATAGGCGATCCCGATGACGCAGAACCAACTCGGATAGTGGGAATATTCTTTGGTACACGAAGGCAAGGCGGTATAAGAGGGGACGAAAGAAGAGAGAGAGATATATACTTTTTTCTCGAGTGGCTCTTGCTGTATTATTCTCGGTGTAACATCGGAATCAGTGTGGCAAGAACATATATCATCTTAATTTAAACATAAAAATTACATATTCCAAAGGATATACTTTAATTATAACAAAGTATGATCCACGAGATGACAAAACAAAAAATATTGTCGTCTCTCTTTACTATATATGATTTTATATATTATATATAAGCGTGAAAATATTACAAAAAAGTAATATGATTTTATTTTTAAAAAAAATATAGTTACTATTTTGTAAAATGAGTGTATCCACAAACTTACAATCGAACCAATGTCACCTATATTTTGTTCGTCTGATATGAGTAATCGGAAGGTTTTAAGGTTGGCATGATAGGTTTGACATTTATGATTTTTTGTGTAGAGTTCTCTCCTAGTTCAAAATCTTTTATCTTCATTTTTTTTCTTCTTCCTAATATTTGTTAAAATTAAAGTCTTCCCCGTTGAGAAATTAGATATTTGCTTGGTTTTAAACTTTTGTAAACGTTATCTGAAAGATAGTTATGATGAGAACCAAGAAAATAACATATGGTAGTTTGCAAACAAATGATGGAAACAAAAAGTGTTTTACGACCAACCAATTAGGTGGCCTAACTGCAAAGTGTTTTATGCTAAGGATTTGATGACCCAACTACTGCAACATCTGCTCAACAACCATTCACAATAGTAAAATATGGTACACTTGAATAACTAATGTTAAATGGTGAACCATTCTTTGTTAATTGTTCTTTATCTATAGTGCCTAAAGGGCATATTCAGAGAGGAGGGAACTTTAATAAAATTTTCTCATGTATAGTAATCTTTGATGTAGAATATATGACTATTGCAAGGCAACGAAGGAAGGAATTTGGCTAAAGAGTCTCATCGTTCATATGATATTTTGATAGAAGAAGGCTATTTTATATATATATATATATATATATATATAATTAAAGTTTAATATAAAATATAAATTTAAATAAACTTAATATTGTTAAAATATTTAATAAAAATATAAATTTTAATAAAAATATTATTATAA
>Ga0209389_1002347_pt1 | contig 14422 bp, 7 predicted proteins | sample CowpearedBW_FD_187526 | JGI IMG/M metagenome (GOLD analysis project Ga0209389, IMG submission 187526) | Root nodule microbial communities of legume samples collected from California, USA - Cow pea red BW (SPAdes) (version 2) | ecosystem: Host-associated > Plants > Roots > Nodule | place: USA...
ATTCGGTGTTGCGTGTCTTCTCACTGCCTTGGTTTGTTACAGAATCCAAAGAGAGAGAAACAGAGAAAGACAGAGAGAGAATTGAAAGGTTCAATTTTTTTGCAATATTTTTTATGTCTTGGCCGAAATAAAACAAAGAATGAGATTACGTAAGTGTAATCAGAAATTCAACAATGAAGCACAGGAATCAGAGGGAGCATTAAGAAACTTGAGAGAGAACGGCTGGTTGGTGGGTACGGTTGGTGAAAGCGTTAAAATGGCATTCTGAAATTTGATCTGTAAAAGATCACCAACAAGAAAGAAAACAATGACGACGAAACATTAGTATTTTTTTAAACCTAGAAAAATGTTACCTTTTTCAACACTCTGTTCGTCTTTTGAACGATTTGTGTGCTAAAAAGTGAAATAACAAAAACTGATTTTGGTTATTTTTGTATAAATTTTGAGAACTGTTCAAATTACTTCAAGTCAAAGGCAAAATCAGTTTAACTCATGTTTTGACCGAAGTTTGTGCACCACCTAAGTGCAATAAGGTCAAAATGCAACCCTATTTTTAGTGAATTTCCCATCTTAAGCATTTTTTGAGTAATATTAAGTAATATAAATCAATTTAACAATTAATATATTTAGCTAAACATGACACATCAATTCAAAGAAAACTTCACTCCAACTCATCATGTGAAGAACATGTGGTTAATTTCACCTCCTAAATACTACAATTGAGTTCACCTTAACATCACACACCACTCTAGCATCTTTAAGGTTAAACAAGGTGGAATTATAAAATATTGGAGTGATTTATATATATATTTTCATCGAGAAAGGTAATTTTGTTTGGATTAAGTGATTTATAAAATATTGGAGAGGTAGTTTATAAATAAATTGTTCTTAAAATAGTAATAAATATTTTAAAATAAAAATAATTAAAATATAGAATGATTGTGATTTATGAACTTTAATTGTTATTTATGAATTTTAATTATACTTTCCAACTTAGTGTTGCAAAAGTATTTGTGGGATTGTCAACCTAATGAAAATTATAGAACCGACAGATTTTGGACATTAAGTACTATGTGTGGAATTTCCCTTCCAATTTAAAAGTGGGTTTCTTTGTATCTTTCACAATTTTTATGAAAAAAAAAGTTGTTTTATTTTCAAAACAATATGCTCATCACGTTTCACAAAGCTTTCTTCAGATTCAAGATATAACCATCAAAATGATTATATTTTTATAAATAATTAAAAATGTTTATATATATATATATATATATATATATATATATATATATATATATATATATATATATATATATTGTTGAGAAAAATACATCGTCAATTAAAATCATTATCGTTTTTACTACAAGAATCACTATATTAATAGATAAATAAGATTAACACAAACAACACAAGAATATAACGTGAAAACTCCAAATACGGACAAAAACCACAACTGTAGAGAATAATCATTATGTGCAAATTTGTATAACATACACAAAACACTCTTAACCCTTTGACCATAAGTGCACTCACACCCTCCAAAGCAATAATTTTATAATTTCACTATATATCGTAACACTCTCTATTACAATAGAATAAGAAAAGTTAAACACTACCTCAAAGTGTCTTTGACTTGGGGTCAGAGAAATATCATAGACTTAGAGCCTATTATATAGTCACTAACAACCACCCCTAAGTTATCTTAGGCGATGTGGGACTTTCCTTCCAAGACGTATTATTTTCATCAGTCCAACATTCTCCATCCTGATTAAAATAAGCACATCTTCATTTGCCTATACCAGCAATCATACTCCTATCAAGAGTATCACTTGGAATCATCGTCCTGAGAATTTTCACATGGAATCAAATTATCCCAAGAATTTCCATTTGCAATCAAACTATCCTAAGAATTTTCACTTCGAATTAAATCATTCCAAGAATTTTCATGCACCCCATCAATGTTAATCAATGCACGTGTATAATCACCACATACACCCTTCGTCGGAACCATGCCGCAACCCATTATGCAAAACCACCAAACCTTACGAAAAGCCACAAATCAAACATTCGTACTTCGCAGCTACCGTGCCATTTGACTCCCTCGCTTGAGATACAACACTCATCAACGTAACACTTGTTGACGTAGCACCACTATTGACTCTCGTCGAAGCAGATATGTAAATTGCAAAGCACTTCCTCCACGCACATGCCACAAACCGTGACTAACACATATCATATCTCCATCGTACATCACTCACTGGGCCATATGAGCACCAACTACGATGTCCTCCGCAGATTTAGGAGCATCTCGCCACATGCGAACTCTACTACAGATCCAACACGACTCACGGTCTTTGCACATTCAAGAACTCAACTACAAATCCATCGCACCAACATGATGCTGACAATTATCATTCCATCAAATCTCTCATTGCAACTTCAACAACTAAGGATGATTCGGCAACAATAAGGAATTAAATATTTTCTAATATGGAAGATAAGACTAAGTTGCAACCACATAATATACTAAGAAAAATCCTACTGAACAACTATGATCCCATTGTTGAGAAAAAACACATCATCAATTAAGAACATTACTCCCAAGAATCACCCTATTAACAGAGAAATCATATTAACACAAAGAACACAAGAATATAACGTGGAAACTCCAAATACGAAGAAAAATCACAACCACAGAGAATAATCACTATATGCAAATTTATACAACATATAGAAAACATTCTCAACCTTTTGACCCAAGTACATCCACACCCTACATAGCATGAATTTTGCTACACCTTACAACACTCTATTACAAGAGAATAAGAAAAGTCAAACACGAGCTTAAAGTATCTTTGACTTAGGGCCGAAAATATCATAGACTTAGACTTCATTATATAGTCATTAATAACCATATATACATATATATTTGAATACAATCTTACGAGAATACAATGAACACTCAAAATTTAATTGACCACAACACAAATAATTAGTAATTTTTAATACATTTAAATTTTTTCTAATAAATAATAAGGGTGGCAATGCGGGCTGACCCGACCCATTTAGGCCTGACCCACATTAGGAACGCCCTGCCCCGCATTTTCAACGCGGGTTGAAAAGTCCACCCCGCATAAGTGCGGGCCAGCCCACAATTTTTTTTTAAATTATAATTTTTTTAAAATTCTTATGATAAAACTTTCAATGTTCAAAAAATTGGAAAACTTTAAGAAGTTCACAAAATTATTAAGCATAGACTTTGGGGTGTTGGATGATAAATTGATAATCTATGATGCACCGATACTTTAACTTGTGTCACGTATCTATGTCTGACACGTATCTGTATCCGATACTTTAGGATATTTTATGATACTTATCAACGAAGTATCTAATTTATAAAGTTGCAGGACACTACAAGAAAATCTTTGAATAATGACCAATTTTAGTGACAACAAATAATTAGTCACTATATAGTGTCCAATTTAGGTTACAATTTAAAAACTAAAAATTATTGACAACTAAAATAATTTCAAAAAATTATAATTGGTCTCTAAATTGATAATTAAAATAGTTTCTATTATGAATTGATTTATAAATTAGTCACTAACATTAGCTACCAAGGTTTTAACTACCAAAATAATTGCTCTAACCATAAACCATAAACGTTTTTATTGGAAAAATAATTGGATACAAAACAACATATGGCCTATACAGGTCTCGAACCTGTGACCTTCGCGTTATTAGCACAACGTTCTAACCAACTGAGCTAATAGGCCATACATTTCTCTATTCTAAATACCAGTTAAACTTGTTTATTGAAAAAAAATAATCCAGTAAACTTTTTTATTGGAAAAGTAATTGGATACTGACTAATTATAAAAGGAAAAAAACAAAAAATTGTATTGACTAATCTATTACATAATAAGAAAAGAAGATATTACCAAAATTACTATATTACCCATTCTCTTTTATTGACAAGCTATGATGCACCAATACTTCAATTTGGGTCATGTATCAGTGTCTGACACGTATCATGTCCGATAATTGAAGATATTTTATCAATACTTATTAATGAAGTATCTAATTTATAAATTTGTAGTATACTACAAGAAAATATTTGAAAAAATGACCAAATTTAGTGACAACAAATAATTAGTCATTATATAGTGACTAAATTGACAACTAAAATAGTTTAAAAAAAATATATAATTGGTCTTTAAATTGATATTTAGAATAGTTTCAATTATGAATTAGTTTCTAATTGGTCACTAACATTAGCTATGAGGTTTTGATTACCAAAATAATTGGTCTCTAATTAGAAATTTTAGATTCATACAATAACAATCATATAATTATTATATTTGTTTAAGAATTATTGTACACTTTTCAATATTCATATATCATGTATCGTATCTTATTATTTTGAAAATAAACGTATCGACGTATCAGATACGTGTCGTATCCGATACACATATCGTATATGTAACATCCCATTTAATAGTTTTCACACTACCAAATAAAACATTATATTATGATCAAGCAAAGCAGATAGTAGGAAATAATTGTTATATAATGCTGATACAGTCATCCAAAACCAATACTATGAATTCCTGGTGGCAAGCATAAGTATACAAGAAGATAATCTATACATCTCAAAACTCCATGGTATCTAACCCAAAAACTACCACGGAACACCCATGCAACCGATCAACTCCTGTTCAGGAGAGGGGTATCTTCATCTGGATTCGGCTCTGCTCACACCAACAGCAGGTGATCATTGCAAAAGAGAGCACACAAGGAAAAACATACATAAACAAGAAGGGTGAGCTAACTGAAAATAAGAGAAATCATACAGTTCATATCATAATTATCATTCACAAAAACATAGCTCAATTATATATAATTCTAGACTTGATATCCGGATTGTGTAAGCGACATTGGAGCTCTTGGTGGCTTGCACCTGTGAAGGTTCCCAAACTCTACAGAGTTTGGGCACAAGGGGTTATCACCCAACCACTCCCAGGGTAAGTCCCCTTCACGTCTAAGACTTGATCAAGTCCAAAGACTAGGACCTCCTGCTACTCCTCGCGACATAATTCATTCTGCTCTATCTGAGCGTGAATGATTATTGGAGTTTTAAGATACCAATCAATACGGATTCCTCATGTCCTTACACACACTAACAAGCTCATATGAATTTCCCTTGAAATTCTATTTCAACCACAACTCCTCATAATTCATATTCATCCAATTTTCACCACTCACTACATTAATAATGACATTTCAAACATATAAGAGATTAATTGCACAAAATACAATTTTACATCTGACTTCACTCTTTAAAACAGAACTCCAAGCAAACCACTGCAGTAGCTCTTGCTCAAGCTAGACAATCTAGCCTATGCAAGGGGCTGTCTCGCTTAGGCGAGTCAGTCTTGCCTGAGCGAGGCTCTAACAGTGGCAAAAATTAAAAACCTGGGCGAACTCTCGCTCAGGCTAAGCGGGTTCGCTTAGACGAGGGTGGTTCTCGCTTAAGCGACCTCAGCTCGCCTAGGCGAGACTTCGCGCAGGAACATAGATGGGTTTTCTGGTGTTTTCGCTCAGGTGAGAGTCACTCGCCCAAGCGAAAATACCAGATTACGAACCTGTTCCCACATGCAAGAACCCAGATTCTTCACACAATCAATCCATACCAAAATCATGCAATTCAAACATCATTTCAACACTTCAACATGCAATTCAGACTCATCAAACAAATTGTTATACGAATTTGAATAAAAATGGCTAGCTCCCCTTACCTTTGAAATTTCCACAAGCAAGAACTTTTTTCAACAAAAGGGGCACCTCAATCTCATAACCTAAGACGCTGAATTACAATTGCCAAGTGTAAGAACAGGCCCTACCTCAACCCAGAAAGATGGAAATACCCAAATTCGAAAATTGGAAGACAAGGGAGGAATTGAGATTGACTTACGCGTAGGGAGGGAAGGCTCAACTTGAGGAAGTGCTTCTGAACTAACCTCAGGTATGAATTCTGTAACAGAGAGAATAATTCATACTTTAGGATGTGATTTCAAAATGTTTTCTGGTAGAGAGAAGGCAGAGAAAGAAGTAGTGAAGGAGAAGAGTGCAAGGTAAGAGTTGTGTTGCTTTCTGTGAAGTTGGTAGCAGAGAGAGGGTTTTCACAGTATATGTGCATCATAGTTGATAATTCAACATTTTCATCATATTCACATTCGTACTTTGACATACAAGATGTATTCTTCAAATTTTAGCATATTAAAAAATACATAATACTTGTTTTTTTCAGTCATACAAAAATTTAGAACGTTAATGCAATAGTCCATAAAAAAAGTAACTCATATACACAAATGCAAATATTTTTTATGCGGGCTTACAGGTCAGCTCGCGCGGACTGTGGACTTCGATGACAGGGCCATTGCGGGTTCATTGTCTTGACCCGCCCATGTTATTTTTATAGGCCTACAGATCGGTGGGACACGCCAGGCCCATATTGACACCTTAATAAATAATATTTTTGTTTGTCTTTTATGTTATAAGCTTCTTGAATCGTGAAACTAAAACTTAATGTAATTTAGAGTTGTCATTTTTATGAAAATTTGTATAGGAATGTAATAAAAAATATGATTTAATACAAATAAAACGTAAATAATTCTTTATTTTTTATTTTAGTTTGACTAATAACTTATGAAAAAAAATCAACTTGAATGAACTTTGAAGTAGATCAAGTATTTTACCAAACTTATAAAAATATTAAAAATTAGAAATATGACTAAAACAATTCAAATACGACAACATTACATTTATACTTACTTTTATAAAAGAAAACAAAAAATAATACGAAATACATGTATTATGTAGATTATATATAACATTAACATCAATGCTGCTGGTCGAAAAGAAATGATTGAAGAAAGTGAATGTTAAAATTAAAAATTTAAACAATTTAAATATGTGCATTTTTTGTATGTTTATTTTATTTAATGTGACTTATATGTTATATTTTATATAATAAAATTATATAAAATTATTACTCTCTATATAATTATTATTATGGATTAGCATTAATAATAAATTAAGTTATTCGTTAATATTAATTATTGTATGGATAATATATATATATATATATATATATATATGTAATTTTGGGTATTCTGATGAACGATCTGTGATGGGGTTGGATTGTTTAATAAACGGTCTGTGATGGGCTTGAATAATCAGATACATTTTGAGAGGTCCCTGGTCTCTGCTGAGGGGATATAAAACTGATACCCATTAGTCAGTTTTTAGGTAACAACGTAAAATACTCTTACGTTTGAAAATATCCATCAGAAAGAGAACAGTAACATCTCATACTACGTACTTCCATGGATCCTTCATTAGTTCCAGGTACACAATTTTTAACTCATACTTAAATATATTGTATTATTGTATCTTATGCATATATTATTTCTATCATTATATACTATATTTTATAAAAGTTTCACTTGTACCTCTTTTCATTTTTTTGTTAAATTATTATTTTATCCTCTCATTTTTAAGGTAATTTCAAAATAATCATTCAATTATTAGTTAAAAACATAAAGATTAAATTGAAACAACGAATAATTAAAGGACTATTTTAAAATTATCTAACAAATAAGATGATTAAAACAATAATTTAATATATTTTTTCTAAACAAGTTAACTAACTTAATATTTTTAATCTTCATGTATCTTCTTTGAAAAATATTTGTCTCAATTTATAATTTTTCTTTCAACATATAATCACTTTCTCAATCTTTTAAAATTTATTTTCATTAATATAAAGTATAGAATATTCTTCTTTACCAACACATTTTATTTCACCTAATCTTAACGTTTTGACATTTATAGTATTTATAATTTTACATATTTGAAACGTCAAAAAATAATATCAAAAAATCAATTAAAAAATTCCAAACTTACATTCCATTCTGGAAGCTATTTAATTAGTTAATTAATTATTTTAGACCATTGAAATTTCTCGGTTTTGACTTTTAGAAAAGGAAAATTAACCCAGTGTGAATCTCTTTTCATTTATACCCTTTTGGTGGGCACTGATTCCACTGGTGGGGCCTACCTTCTGGGTTGGTCCAAATTTGTTGAACTTATGGAGAACTTTTGTTATTAAATATTTATGACATCAAATATTAACTATTTATAATTTCTAATTTCTAAAATTTAAACAACATAGATTATCCTTATTTATTTGTTGCAGTTGTTTTTGGTTTATGTCTGATGCCATAGTAACTAGAGTCACAACACAACCTTTCAAATATTGTGTCGGTTTACAAAAAAAAATGTTTTTAATAAAGTAATAATTTATTATGATTTTTTGTAGTTTTGGATAAATTTATTTCATTAAAAAAAATTTGACAGGGAAAGTGACTGGTAAAAAGATGTCATAAGTACTTTTTTTTTACTCAATTTAAATCTTTATTTATTTTTCTATTTAAAATGACATATTTTATTTCCCCGATAGGGTTTATGAAGTTTGGAACACGCAGGTACGGTGTGGTTGCAGGGTCCCATGACAGACAAATTAACTTTTATATATTAATGATTTAATTCTTACTTTATAATATTTTATTCACTGTTAACGTGAACTGAACTTTTTTAGGTTACAGTAAATTTAGAAAAGAAAATACTGAAAAAGAAAATTCAAATCTTAACTTTTAATTTATTTAATCAGATTAACATTAGAAAAATAAGACTTAAATACTTAGTCCTCATTTTTGTAATATTTGTTACGGATCATTCTCATTTTAATATAATGTTTGAAATGATCCTCATTTTTATCGAATGTTTTAAATAATCCTTATTTTCGCAATTCGTGTTTTATTTGATCTTTTTCTGTAATGTCATTTAAATCATTAACGAAGCATTATACAGGTAGCACGTATTCGGTAAAAATGAGAATTCATTTAAATATTCTGTCAAAATGAGAATCATCCACAATAAACATTACGAAAATGAATACCAAAAAAGTATTTAAATCGAAAAATAATTATAAAAAAATAAACTGCTAAAACAGTACTTTGTACTTTCAATTAATACTTTGCGTGTCGTAGCCGAAGGATTAGTTATAGCATTAATGGCCCGAAAAATCTATATAGATTTTGAATTATATTATTATTTTTTAAATAACACTCAACCTTCATTATCAATTAAATAAAAAATTCGGAATTCGTTTATTCTAAATACTTTTACTTGATTTAATTGTATTTATCCTGAAATACACTAACTTTATCAAATTAATTAAAAAATAATAATTTTATGCTTATTAATTTGATAATTTATATGTTGAGATTCAAATTTCAACTTGTTTAATTACAATGGACTAAATCTAGGTAATAATATTTAAGAGGAATAACGAAACGAATAAAAGCCTATATACTATAGTCAATATAATAAAAGACACTAACTTATGAAGAAAAATATAATATTCTTTAAATACACGATGACATATAAGTGGGTTAAATTTAACACGTAATAAATTTATATACTCATTTTACACCACCTTCACTTTTTTTATAAATATTAAAGTTTATTATTCTTTATTATTCCCAACTATGAGTACTCATTTTCGTCTAAGTCGATTTTACTATCAGCTCTGATATCACTTGTTAGATCTATAGAGAGGATTTTGCTGAAAAAATAGAACACCAAAGCCTAACCAGATAAGACATTGACATCACTCTCAATCTAAAACTTTATGATAATGAGTTTATGAGTCTTTATTCTTACATAGTATTATATTTTCTTATTTTTAACTAATGTGAAACTTAGACTGACACTTAAATTTTTAACATTTATAACTATTTTATCCGTAGGAACTATGTCACATGGTTTTGTGTCGAAGATTTTTTTCCCCCTATTTTTATATATAATTTGACTCGTAATTCAAAACAGATCCACAACCTTTAAGTTAGGTACAATAAGTAAGAAATTTCATTTGGCAAAAACTTCTAAAGAAAAGGTCTTTGACAAAGTAGTGTGATTATCTTCATGGCAATGATTATAAAAGAATGAGCCTTTATACAAGTTAAAAGCTTTGGTGTGTGTTCCACCTTCCATCATACCATGCACTCTATAGGTCCCATTAACCCATTAAGTTCAGTGGCAAACTTTTTCCCTGCATTTTGCACCAACCAAAGGTACCATAAAGCCTCATGTGAACCATATACATTTTATTTCTAGAATTAATTCATTTTTCTATTATTTATATGTATTTGTTTATATGAATTTTGACCATTCTAATAGTAACAAATTTGGGAAAATCATGTCTCTCAATACATTTTTTTAGCCTTAAAATATTGTGTCAAATAACAAACAAAAATATTAAACATTATAAGCAAATAGATTAATGATCATATATATTGTTGTGTTTTCAAAAATTAAATAACTTGTATTAAACTTTTTTTTTATAAAGAAAATAAAATAAATTAATAATATAACCTAACTTTTACACAAACTTGGGCAACCCATGTGGGGTTGGGAAAAATCTAGAGTGGTTTAAGGGAAAAGAAAAGTAATGAAAAAGTTGTGCTTTTTAAATTATTTTGTGGAGAGGAGATAGAAAAAGAATTCATATTGCATAAATGTAGGGAAGCATTCATGTCTTTAAGCATTAACGCATTAACAAAGTTGTGGTTCACACAAACATATATATAAAAGAAGCAAAAGTTAAAAGATAAATAAACAAAAATATAAAATTTCATAGGATTCCTCTCTCTATATAATATAATATAATATAATATGATATAATATGAAAATGATGAGAAAGTAAGTTGGTGGCTAAGCTTAGTCAAGGTGACCCTCCAACTAGGAGGATTAAATGTGTAAAGAAAAAAATGTGTATCTTCTAGTTTCTTAGTTAGGTTAGATGTGAAAAACATGTTGAATTTTGTTGCTCTTGTAATAGTTTTAAATGAAAATTTTAAATTGCTCATATAGGTAGGACAAGCATGACATTTTTTCGAGTCAAAAAAAATAATAATAAATGGAAAATTTTATGTATTTCACTGTTAAAAAAATTTATATTTCATGTCAATTTTGTTTTTACTTTTTTTTAGGAAATATTTATAAATTTTGTTATGAAAAAAAAAATTACAGAAAATTGCTGCCAATTTTTTTGTAAAATATTTTGTGTAAAACACTTTTCGTAACAAATTTTGTAAAAAATAATTACTCACAAAAGAATTATCTGCTAATTAAAATTCTTAGAAAAAATAGCATAAAAAAGTATTTTCTTGCAAACTTTTTTAATAAATTCACAAGAAAATTCTCATGTAATATAAGAATTTTTAGTAGTGTTTTAATTTTAATTTTAACATGTAAACATGTAATTCTTTAAATTTCCATTAATATTTCTTTAATTTGTTTAAATGATAAATAAAGGTTGTTTATTTATATAAATTTTAATTTTTACACAATAAAGATTTTAACAAAAATAATAAAGCTAATAAATTTTTTGAGTATTTTCCATTAATAAAGCTAACAAAATAACAAATATGTTTTATGTGATGCAAAATTTAGATTGAATGTGAAAAATGGATTAATAGAGCATGTTACAATACTAGGGAAAATTTACATAATCAATTAGTCACATATTTATATACTTTGAAACATGTAATTTCACAAAATCAAACAAGTCTCTAACGATTAAAAAACTAGGGTTTCAAAACTCTCTCTACCCTCCAAAAGAAGGTACTATTTGTAACTTCTCTATTATTTTTCTTGTTTGATGTGATTTAAACAATGAGATATAAGATGTGCAACCAAACACGTGCCTATTATATTAATGTTAGAGGATAATGTGGAATCATTATTTTTTTCTTTAAGCAAAACCAAGAAATATTATATTATTCTTCTCTCATTATTTTATATTTCTCTTAAATTTTCCACTTAGATTCTTCGACAACCTCATTTGGGCCATAGCCTTCTAACCACTCTCATCTAATGTTATTTTTCACTTTTATTATATTTGCATGGACTACACTTTTGATTCTTTAAATTTGGTGTTTAATTTTAATCCTTTCAAGTTTTAGTTATCACTTATCGGATACTTTAAGCATTGCAAGTGTTCTTTTATAGGACACTTTTGAATATGTTTTAGATGCCATAATTTGTGTGTTTTAGATCACATATCTGTGTAATTTTAATTTCTAAACATTATATAAATTAATGTTACTAATATTTCGGTACATCTAATAAGTTCACTCTGTTTAAAAGTCGAGATCAAAATTAATTTAAATATATATTATTCATTTAATATCTTAAATACTTTTTAAAACTAAATTTGTAATAGGAGTTTTATATTTTAAAATAAATCTAAACAAACTTTCCTTAGTGTTTCACTTGCAATTTTTTTTACCATTCTCCATTTTTAATTGGTTAAAATACCTTTTTGATTTTAATTTTCATCAAGTTTAGTCAAATCCGTCCTAATTTTTTTTACTCAAATAGGTTATAATTTTCGTCAATTTTGTTCAATTTTTTACTAACACCACATGTCACTTCGTGATATTTTTTAATTTTTTTTTATTTAAAATTTTTAATTTTTTTTAAATGTATACGTATCAACCCAGCAACGTGTTACGTGTCAGAGTCAATGTTGTATATTCAATTTGATTCTTATATTTGTTATTTTTTTTTCAATTTAATCCCAATTTTGTTATGTCGAAGATGAAACCAAATTTATTTTTTATATAAAAGTTATAATGATGTGAATTTTAATATATTATATAAAAATAATTAATAAAAATTTTGAATTTTAATATAAAAATTAAATTTTTGGAGAGGTACAAAATTGGTTCATGTTGAAGAAGATTGAGACTTAATTGAACAAAAATAACGAATATAGGGACCAATTAATATAAAATATTGAATCTGACATGTGACACGTTGTTTGGTTGACACGTGGACATTTAGAAAAAAATTATTTTTTTTAAAATATAAAAAATCTTAAAAAATAAAAAAAACCACGAAATGACATGTGGTAGTAAATGTTCATGGCCGTTAATAATTTAAACAGTATTAGCAAAAAAAAAAGACTAAATTAAACAAAATAGATGAAAATTAAAATCTATTTGAACATAAAAACAAAATTACGAGTGATTTAACAAAACTTGACAAAAATTTAAAAAAAAAAATTAACCTTCTTAATTTTGTCATCAACATTTGAAGCATTATTATAAGTAGTCACTACATTTGTGGCCAACAACATTACTCCATTCTCCCTGCAAATATGTTTGATGTTTCCTTTTCAACATCTATAAATTCAACATCCTAATAAAAACATACTCAAGAATTATAATTCTGAAACAAACTTTCCACCAAACCAATTATAACAAATAAGTGAAAAGATCCATAGCAAAAAAGGTACTCTTCTACCATTATCCTATTGACATTGGTATGGGGTTTTTGTCATAATGTCATAATCATGCTTCGGGATTGAATAACAACGTTCAAACCCTTTTTCCCATAGTCTTCCCCTTTAATTCCACATTTATTTTTACTTGAGCTAAGCATGTATGGGTATCATTAAACACCATATCTCTAAACTTTGTCTTTTATTGAGATTCATCCACTAAGAAAAATTTAATTAGAGTTAACTAATTTTGACTTTAGTCTATATTATTATTTTCTTTGATTTTTTTCATCCTTTTATTACTATTTGAGAACAAACTAAGAAGATGTGAGAGAAGTAAGAGAAAGGAAAGGTTAATAATAAGTTCTAGTGGAATCATTATTTTTTGCAGCAAAAAAGGCTTTTAGTTGCTGTACCCCTAATTACTAATTGCACTCCACAATATTAGAAAAAGACTTAAATACCTTTCATCATTGCACCACACTGTACCATCATTGCCACCACTTCCACCACCGTCGCTGTTAGAGAGGAAAAACATTACGGAAAGAGAAGAAGAAAAAAATAGTAAAAAAAAAGAAAACTCATTCAGAAAATTTTATTTTAGAATGTATTTATTGTGTTATGGAAAGCTCTTTTCGAAACATATTTCATGTATGATGAGCATTTAGAAAAATCCATAAAGTGAGACATTTTCATGAGTTTTGAATTAAAAAAAAAAAAATCATTCTGAAAATTTTATTTCGAGACACATTTCATAAAATTTTGTTCCAGAAATCATGTTCTAGAAATTTTGTTTCAAAATTTCGTTTCGGAAATATTATTTAGAAAATTTAAAAAAACTTGTTCCGAAAAACTTTTGTAATATGTAATTTGAAAGTTACTGTTCTGAAAGATAAAATATCATTTCGAAAGTTTGAGAGGTGGGCAAAGAAATTATGGAGTGTAGGAAGTAGAAGTCCAGCAAAAATCTCGTATGATTTTGCTTCCTGTACCCTCATAGTTATAGAGTAG
>Ga0209389_1002356_pt1 | contig 14401 bp, 5 predicted proteins | sample CowpearedBW_FD_187526 | JGI IMG/M metagenome (GOLD analysis project Ga0209389, IMG submission 187526) | Root nodule microbial communities of legume samples collected from California, USA - Cow pea red BW (SPAdes) (version 2) | ecosystem: Host-associated > Plants > Roots > Nodule | place: USA...
GGCCCAGGCCCACTCATAGCCCAAGCTAGAGCCCAAGTCAAGGCCCAGCCCATGAAATGGTCAGACATCATTAAATGCTCTATAAATACACGTGGACCCCAGCAATTAAAGGTACGCATTCATTAATCACTGATTTGACTCTCTGAGAGCTTTGACTTACTTGAGCTTTAGAGACTCTTCTGCAGGTAACCCCTCCTGGGTTCAAGCTGACATGTATCGACCAGAAAGAGGCCAACCGAAGAGATAGCGGACTACATGGTAAGGTGACGCTTGTGCCTAACTTATCTTATTTGTTCTTTGCAGGAATAATTCACATTCTTGAAAATTACAAACCACAACTCAAAATTCCAATTAATGACAAAATCAACGAAATTGATAAAGTAGGGTGAGAGTTGGAAAGAAACATAGAAAGAAAGTAGGAAGATAGGGGGCGAGACCTTGGCCTTGCGATAATTATTGATAAATTTGCATGTTCCTTCTTGGAGAATGACGCGAGCGATGACGCTTTTATGGCGACTGGTTCTTATGATTGTCTGCATGGTGAATCCACTAGGAACCCTCAAATTGATGAACTTCTTGAGGTCTTTGGTTTCTGGTTTGACGAACGCGGTGGCGAAGTCGACGAGGAAAGGGATTTTAAGGAGGGTTGTGACAAAGGAGAGAATGTTAGAAATGGAAAAAGAAAAAGAGAGTGAAGAGAGGGGTGGTGTGTAGAACTAATGCTTAGTTTTTTATTTAGGAGTAAAGGTTTATTTCATGTAAAATTATACGAATCAGAATTTAACTTGATTTACGTTTTTTATATATTTTTTATGATATTTATTTTCTACTTATATTTTGACAAATGATTTTTCATATAAAAATTGTTGGGAAATTTTCATATATAACTATTAATATAAGTTAATAACTTATAATAATATTTATTTCAAATATAATTTAATATAATTTATAAAAACATTTATTTAAAAAATGTTATTATAATTTATCAAATTGATCTATAATAACATTTTCAATAATTATAATAAAAAGTGTTACTAAAAGTAGAAAAAAAGTGTAATGATTTATGGTAATATTTAAAAAAATATTATAATATTTATGATATTTAAATTAGTTTATTAATAAAAAAAGTAAAATAAGATTTTTTTTTCATGAAAATAAGTTTTTGATATATTTATTGCATTGGACTATTTAACAAAAACCAATATTATGTGTAAAAAGATTTAGGATTTTTTGTCTAAGGTTATTTGTTAATTTAAGGCCACACTTATGGTTTTGACCACACATTGAAGATAACATTTTAAAAAGTGAGATATAAGTAGTCAACATTTTATGAAGTGTGGTCTTTGATAATTTATATACTATATTTACAAAAAAGTGTGGTCTTTAGTAATTTTTATACTACATTTACAAAAAAAGTGTGGTCTTTAGTAAATTTTAAACAACGTCTACAGAAAAGTGTGGTCTTTAGTAAATTTTAAACTACATGAATAAAATTGTTGTCTTTTATATATTTAAGCAACACTTTTTTATGTGTTGGCAAGTTCGTGTTGCTTAAGACAAAAAATGGTGTAGTGGCACCAAATGCTCCAAATACTTTCACAATAGAAATTATCGCTACTTTTCCTGCAACAAGCAAATTAACGTGGTTGATAATTTAATAACTTTTCACGGGATAGCTTTCTCGACACGTGCATTTGTGACTACCCTAGATGCTCTGATCTATTTGAAATGACCAATGTGGGTATCTTTTTACATGCCGCCAACTATCCACTTCAATCCTCTCATTAACCTTTTTCCATCAACCACTTGAAAAATAGTAAAAGTATTAGTAGATAAAGAAGGGAGTTGTAAATAAACAACATTATTTCTTTTCCTAGTAAAGAAAAAATGTAGAATGTAAAATATAGGATATGGAAAATATTGTAAAATATATAAGGTTGTTGTAAATTATCTAGTGTAATGTTCTAATATATAGACATATAAGTAATAATGTTCTAATAATAAACAACAATAATATCAAACATTTGAACCACCAAAACCAGTTAAACTATAAAAAATCAGGATTTCACAACAACCAAAGACACTACACTGTTTGGTGCTCATTAGTACAAACCACTGCTCAATGCTTTGTGACTAAATAAGACTAGTGCTCAACGGTACAAAACCACCATTCTGTCATAAAATAAGACTGGTGCTAATGACGTTGACTTCACATAGATTCATCAGAATGACGATCCAATCAGTGGAAAACCTTCGTGAAGCTCCAAATCATCAATCTATCAGTGAAGATCAATGAATCTCGCAACGGAAGACTTAGAAACTCTCTCTCATTCCAACGGAGGAACCTCTCGGAATCTCACTAGTTTGTAAACCCTAAGGAGGCAAATACCTCTCTAGAAGATGAGCTAGACGAAAAATGAAGGATAATAACCACTCTCATATATTCATCAAGCTAACGATTACAATTCATCAATCTGCCTTTTATAAAAGAAAAGGAAACCATGAAACCCTAATGGAAAGGGTGTACAAACAAAGGAAAAGAAACGTGAACAAAGCCCTAGCTAATCAAAGGGTGGAACCCCTAACAAAGATGAAGAGAACGCATGTGGCAAAGGAATCCTAACGTTTTAGCGACCCTCTTTAGGAGACAAACCCTAAAGCCCTTCAACAAGAGGCGTTTAAGCAAAGAGAGACTTTGGGTGTGCGTGGGCCTTTGGTGGATTCTTAATCAACAATGTGGAGGAGAGAACTTGGGTTGATTTGCAATCTTTGTAACTTTTACAATTTGTATGTGGTTGAAGCATGAGCTATGAATTATTGTTGATTGTGATTGTCTGATATAAAACAAAATATAAAGATTGCAAATTTAGCTTCCCTCACATGTGAAAGCACCTCAAACAACTCTAGATTCTTAAAACACCACTAGCTCCCTAAGATGCTCTATCTACACATAGAAACATCACAAGAAAGATCAATACATACTATTATGATCATTGATCAACAAAGACTCATATTGATCATTCAAATAGCTCATGTAACTAAGAAAAGCCCACATGCACGACAAAAATAGATTGGTCATATGAAAATGGCGAAAATAATGACTTACTCTATCAAAGAAACTGATATGTCCAAATTGAGGAACTCGCCACAAAGATCACTCCTATGGTCTCAAAATTTCAATCAAACGAACGAAGGGTGAAAAATCCTAAAAAGAAGTCAAAGAACTCTAGAAAAGTAGTTTCTAAAGAGATTGTGTGTTTTAAAATAATAAAGCTCATTTATAAAACTTCATATTTATATAAATCCTTTTAATATTAATAAGTAAGTCTTACTATTCATAAACCACTATCCATTCTAAAATATCATTTTCCAAATCCTCACACAATTAATACCAAAATAGGTGGCAGATCCACATAAGGGGACAAGAATATGATGACTCTATTGTCTAATGTATGTGATGTAAAGTTTGAACTGATTCACAAATAAAAAAATAAATGAACCAATATAATGCTTTTATTTCTCAACAAACCAAATTTAAATAAGAGAAAAAATATTTATATATAATAACTACACAATATGTGTGAGATATTCTAAAAAATAAAGTGTCGATTGTAAATTATTTTTTAAAAGTAAATTATGGTTTCTTCGTTATCTTCATTTTTTCCTTCATATCATTCCATTATGAAGGATTACATAATGTTTCACTTTCCATTCACTTAAATTTTAATATTTTTTTATAAAATCACGACCTTTTCAAGTCATTATTTCTTCCATATATGTTTGTGTTTAATTCGCTCAATGAAAAAAAAAATTATATGTTCTAAAATTTTTCAATATTTTATTAACATTCATTACTAAGACAAATTGTAGTTAAAGTTAGTTATATAAATGATAATATTATAAAGTTACTATTTTACACTACAAAAATTCTGAATTATAAAAGGGATTTATTAGGAGAGGTTATAATAACCTCGGTAATCCATACACTAGTGGAGGTTTTTTAAACCCTTGTTACGTGTCAGAGATTTTTACGTGTCAGAGATTTTTTAAAATGAACCGCGTGCAAATTTCATTTTTCACTTTTTCACTGTTCCTCTTTTCTCACTTATAGAACATTTTCTTTCATTGCTCTCTTGCTGGTAGCCTAAACAGTCTTCATTCTCGACTTGATCTCTCCTTCATTGGCATCTCTCATTCTCAGGTAAATAAAGTTCGTTTGCCCTCTTTCAATCTCATTAAAAAAGCTTTTGTTTGCTTCAAATTTCACATTCTCTCAATCGCTCAATCTGAGCTTCCAATTTTGTTTGCTTTCATTTCTCTTTTCGAATCTTCATCAATCGATCGCAAATCTGGTAATTGCTTTCAATTTTTTTTCACTTTCATGTTAATTTTTCACTTTCCCTCTTTGATCGAAATCTGTTTTGCGTTGTGCGATTGTAAGTTTCAATGGTTCTGGTTTGTTTGCAGCAGGTTCTGTGTCTTTGATATTTCATTCTCTCTCTCTGATGTTTTTTTTAGATTAGGTTACTTTTTCTTTACTTCAAAATCGAAGGCGGAACTTCTTGGGTACGTTCCTTTTCCATGTTTCATGCTCAGTCTCGCGCTTCAGTGGTGATTTTTTTTTCAATACTCAAATATTTTACACTCAGTTTCTATGTGGAATAACATTCCTCTCACGCTTTTTCTTTGCTTACTATTGAAAAATTGAATGATCTGCGACTGTGTTTTGCTTTCATGGAAAATTTGAGATTCTCATTCTTTGAGAATATTAGCTTAGCATTATAGCCAGTATGAAAACTCTCAAAATCATGTTGATTATTTTTGTTATTGACAAGTTATTTTTTAGAGTTTTTATTTTTATTTTTTATAAGCACTATTTTTTTTACAGAATAAGAATTTGATGATTTGGTATTCCTTAATTATTATTATTATATTTGATTTTGGCAGGCTAAGGTAAGTTTGAGTAAGCAGTAATTCCTTTCATTTGAAAATTTTTCGAAATTCAGAGTTTGAGTTATTTTTCTTGACTAGACTAATACTGACGACGACGATGATGATATCAGGAAGAGGAATGATAATGGAAAAAGTGATACAAATCCATGGAAATGTAAGGCCTGTTTCTCAGTAACTTTGATTTCTCCACCTGATATGCAAGTTTTAGTGCATTTGAGTTAGATGGATCGAAAAGATTTGTGTTCTTGTTATGAAACTAAATTAGAAATGGCTATTGCGGGTGTGCATACTGTCACTACGCTCGAATCTACTTTCCTGAGGGAATCCCTTTCTCGGTCATCTGGGAGGGAAGGAGATGGAGGGAGGGGAGGCACCCGGTCATCTTCGGTCTTGCAAATGTGGAGAGAGATTGAGGATGAGCAGGTAGTAAGACCAGTTCAAGGAAGAAGGATGAGCAGCAGGTTCTGGTTTGTTTGCAGTCTGCGTCATTTGCATAAATAAATAGTTTACCAGAGTTCACTAGACTCCAATGCTGGAACCGAAAAGGAGATTACATGTTAAGAACAAAAGTCGCAGAAACACTGTTAAGCCTGGAAATGGGAAGATATTGCCTCCGGGCAAACCTTGGCATCCAGTTGCCAATACATGATAAAGCACAAAGAAGTAGAATAACAGAAACCAACAGAATAGGCACAAAAGCAAGAGGATTTATCTTGAACTGGAACAACTCCAAGTCACGAAGCCCAAATCTAGTGGAGAATGCCTTTCCAACTTCCAACATGGCAACCCCAAGCCCAAACGAGTGCCTTCCGGAGCCAACACTTACCTGATTATCATTAAACACGTCCCGAGTATGGTGCAACGATGGGCTTCTTTCCTTTGGATCATGTCACTTTGCAATATTTGAGACTGACAGACAAAAGTGACGAGACTGTAAGTAAACATCCATCTTAACATTGATAACTACTTTGACTCATTATGTATAATCTCATTTGTTTGAGGTCGAATTTGCGTAGCGTCTGCTTAAACATGCTTTTTTGCTTACCTCAAATCTCCTTCTAGCAAATAAAAATTCTTAAGAGAATAACCACAAGATCTTTTTGTTATCATTCATCATATTTTGATCCTCTACTAATAGAATATTAAGTGGTCAATTTGTTATAGATTTTCTATTAAGACAATGCTTCTCTTCTTTTGGCTCATCAGGTGCAAGCCTATAGAAGTTTTGAGTTCTATGTCTGCTATTATTTTTGAGGAAACTTCAAGACCAGGTCAAACGAATGCCTTCAAAGTGATGTCTATAAGGAATTTTACTAGATTATAGTTATTATTCCATTTTGGATCCACTGTATCCAGGTATAAACTTCATACACTTAAAAATCATCTTTTATTTTTTAGTTAATATACAATTTGATCTGTAAAGTGGCATTTGTATTACTCTAGAACACTACTAAAATTTTTTATGTGTGATGTGTGACATTTGGTCCCAATACTCTCTGACTTGTAGCATGAATTTTATAAATAATTCAGGAAAGTCTATGATTTCCAAACATAAACTAGAAATGAGGCAATTGATGCCATCTAGAAGAAACCTTTACAAGTGAAAAAAGTAAAGCAAAAAATATTTTTCTAATTGAATGGATATTATTTCTGTAACTAAGCATTATATTAAGGTTTAAAGTGTGATCTCATAATTCGTATCCTAATTACAATTTGCAATTTGGAAGGTTAATATAATATATAAACATATTAATTTAATTGAAAATGTTGCAGCTAGGTTTTATTAAGGAAGTCAAAGTGTGATGTGTAACGCACTCATTAATGTCTTCATATATAGTAGCGAAAAAACGTGATATTGTTATATCTCCGATTTTCTTCTATGGAATATAACTTTATATATAATAATCAGAATTTTAATCTTAAGAATACTAAAGTTATCACACCATTAAATGTTATAGAAATGCTAAACTTTTGCATAAAAAAATTATATTTGTATTCTACAATTAGGAAGAGAAGAGGAAATTAGAGAGGGAGCTAGCAAGGATAAAAGTTTCAGCAAACAGAATCGCAAATTTGCAAATTTTATGGCTGGAAGGATGAAAATGATAAAATTAAGGGAATTTGAAAAATAAGTAAAAACATCAACAAATAATGAATTGCATTGCAGGGGTAAAAAACTAAAAAGGAAATTTCAATACCGTTGTACAGGATTCTAGAACGGTCAGTAAATATCAGGGATTTCAGAACCATTGGTAAATACCAGGGTTTTCAGACCTGGTAAATACCAAGGGTTCCAGAACCTTCGGTAAATACCAGGGGTTTCAAAACGTCGGTAAATATCAGGGGGTTCCAAAACTGTCGGTAAATACCAGAGGTTCCAGAACCGTCGGTAAATACCAAGGGTTCCAGAATTGTCGGTAAGTGTTGCTTTACCACGGGTTAGTCAAAACCGTCGGTAATATGTTAACGACGCTGGTTTTTCTAGGGAAAAAGCAAACCGTGGGTAACGCCTTTAGCGGGGGTTAAAACCCCGGAAATGCCAAAAATAACCCTTGTTAAAAATAATTTTTCTTGTAGTGTTATATGTTCTAAACTATTATTATTTCTCGATTAAAAAAACACTATTATTATTATTATATGTAGGATAAAAACATAATTAATTTATTTATTAAGAGTTCACGTTAGTGAAGAAAAGTTAAAAGGTGGTGGCTATTAACATTTAGTGTGTGATGTATTCTTGAAAACATCTTTGTACATTTGTTAGAAATATAGTATTATTCTATTTTTCCTTTGTAATGTTTGACAATGAAATCTAGTTTAACAAAAATATCAAACTATTAAAGAAAGGAAACATGGTTAGTTGAAGGAAGGCCAGAAAAATTTTGTAGTTCACTCTGCCCTAATTTAAAGGGCTGCCCTTGTAAGTGGGCCTAAGGCCGGCCCAACAGATAAAACCCCTAAGTCTGTCCTAACCCTAACACTCATTCTCATTTTCAGAAACTGTTCTTGGTCCTAAGAGCCGCAGTCGTCCTCCTATCTCTGCTAGGGTTTGGCACCACCGTGAGCACGCAAGTTCAAACTAGTTCCTTCTCTCTACGTAAGTGATCCCTCTTCTGTGTCTATATTTCCACCACCGTTACTCTAGGTAACTCATATTTCTGCTGTGGGTTCTATTTTTCCAGCTCCTTGCGTTGTCCCTCGAGTTACCGCGTTCTGTTGTTTGGGGTCAAGGACTTGTGCTAGTCATTTCCAGGTAAGGAAGCTATGGCTTACTCATATATTCTGTTTTTCCATGTTGGTTGGCTGTTATTTCGAGGTCATGTGGTTGGTGTGATGTTATGTTTGCTGTGAACGTTTAAGTATGTTGTTTTGGACTGGTGTGGGTGCTATTGCAGGAAAATAGTGGCGAGACCTGATAATCTTGCCCAAGTGAGCCAGTCTCGCCTAGGCGAGATGGACAGAGACTCGCCCAAATCTTTTTACGCGAATGTTCGCTTAGGCGACCAACTCAACTTTTGAGCGAGCGAACGTCTCGCCCAAGCGAGAGGGGTCTCGCCTAAGCGAGATCCCGCGTGAGCTCCTATTTCCTTTTTCGAGCCCTCGCTTAGGCGAAGAGAGCTCGCCTGAGCGAGAGCCTCTTGCCTGAGCGAGAGCCTCTTGCCTGAGCGAGACCCTTCAGTCTGAGCGAGGAGCTGGACGAGACAGTGTGACTTGTGTGGTTGCTTCTAAGATTCTGAAATGGTTTATGCTTGCTTGGATGTTGATTATTGTGTTAAATGCAATAGACAAATAAATATGCATGAGTGATGTGATTCATGAATTGTAAATGATGGTTTTGGGCGTGAACCTTCGCATGAGGAATGAATGAGGTGGTTGGTATTAAATTGACACGGCATTGGCATGAGATGGTATTTCACTATGTTGGTTGAGAATGATGAGCTGGTATGGATTCATTGGAAAAATGAAAGAGATGGATTATGAAGAACTAATATGCAATATGCATGTGTGATTTGTATGATGAATCTTTCTTGATTGGTTGAGCATGTTTAGTCAGTATCAGTGCATAATTCCTTGGAGTCTCTAGGTGAGACTTTTAGGGTCGCGCTTCAGTGGTCGGGATGTAATTCCATGGCCCCTGTTAGTGGGTGTCCATGGTGGTGCCCCATCTGTATAACTAGGTAAGGATTCAAGGTAAGGTTGCATCCTGACACTCTAAGGAGTCACTTAGTCTCACCTAGAGCGGACTGACTCCTGTGGTGAGAGTAGCAGGAGGCCTGAAATTCATTAAAGGCTAACCTTGTGGTGAGGGAAATTGATTCATTGTAACACTTGTAACACATAGCTCGGGGGTGAGCAAAGGTATCCACCACAAGTGCAAGCATCCGCTGAATCTGACCAGGTTACATGTATCCGGATGAGTCGAGTCGTGTCTTAGTGTATTGTTTGGAAAGTCATAACATGTTTAGTTGATATGTGTATATGAGATTGTGAATATATATATTTGATTGTATGGATGAAATCTTCTTGTGCTCTAGCTTACTCTATTTTCGTTGTTGTGTGTTATGCTGTGTGGTACTCTCTTTTGCGATGATCATCAACTTGTTGGTGTGAGCAGATGCGAGGAACACCCGTGGACAACAGGGAGGTGATAGTTCCGCTGCATAGTCCGCGTAGACTGGACCTTTTTCTTGATGGGCTTTTCTTTAGGGCTATGGCCCATGTATTGTTTTCTGCTTATTACTCTACTTCATCTGTTAGATTTTTCAACTGTTTTCTATTGGCATCATGGTGTGCCTAGTTTTATAGGGGTGGCGTTAAGGACTCCAATAAAAACATAATTAATTTATTTATTAAGAGTTCACGTTAGTGAAGAAAAGTTAAAAGGTGGTGGCTATTAACATTTAACATTTAGTGTGTGATGTATTCTTGAAAACATAGAATAGCAAATTTGTACATTTGCTAGAAATATAGTATTATTCTATTTTTCCTTTGTAATGTTTGACAATGAAATCTAGTTTAACAAAAATATCAAACTATAAAAGAAAGGAAACATGGTTAGTTGAAGGACGGTCCAGAAATATATTAATATTTTCAATGACATATTGAATGAAAAGGATGTGAATAATTTTATTTGCATAAAATAAAATAAAATAAAACTATTTTAGTTCTGAAAAAAATAAAAGATAAGATAAAACTAATAAATGATGAAAATAATAATTTACATAAATAAGCTTTTATTTTATAATAAATTCAAATGAGTATTAGGTTTGAAAGAATTCAAATCCAACGTGAATGGCTCCATAGAAAGAAATTTGATCAAGTGAAATCTGTTTGTAATGGTTTTGTAATGGGTTAAAGTTGTACCAATCAATGACACCAACGGAAAGTGGAGAAATAAATGTAATTTTCACGCAATAGTATGGTGTTGACTTAAAATGATGGATTAGGTGCATTACTTGTTTCACAATTTTATATTGGACTTTTTCCATGATACTTCTTTTTACTATTTGTAATGATTTTTTATATTTAAATAAAATGATACTTTATAAAAATACATTTAATTCATAAAAATAGAAATGTACAGTATTTTATTTCACAATAAATGGTGTACTTACTAGTATTTAATATATTTATAATACAATTTAAATACGTTATACATTAGTTACTACCAAAAATAATGATAATTATTTAAAAATAAAATATAATAAATAAAATATATTTTATTTTATTTTATTTAAAATGTATTATTTATTTACAATAACAAGCAAGTCTTAATATGATTATATAAGTCTTAATTATATTATATTATGTAAGGCCTAGTTATATTTTAGTCCTAATGTTTAAGGGCTATCCAAGTCAGTTAGGCCTAGGGCTGACCTAAAGGGAACCAAGAACCCTAAACTGCCCTAATCCCACTCATTCTTCCCACTTTCAGAAATCAGTCTCCCTCATTCCCTCCTAAAGCAGTTGTAACTCTCTATTAGGGTTTGGACCCTGTCATCTTCAGGCTTGTTCAACTTCGTTTTCCCTCCACGTAAGTTGTCCCTCATCCTGTACTTGTCTATTTCTAGCACTATTGTCTTGGTTCCAGCTAAGGTTCCTCTTAGTAACTCTGTTTCCTACTGTTCCTATAATTTTTCTAGCTTCTTAGTTCGTTCCTAGAGCTGTTGTACACCACTGTTTGGTGTCGAAGCCTCGTACTAGCTCTTTCCAGGTAAGGAAAGCTAGGACTCTTAATGTTTTCAAGTTTCATTATACATTATTGGTCTTTCAACTCTATTTTGTGCCTGTGATGATTAAATGATGTTTGGAATGAGATGAATATGTGTTGTGCGATTGTTCTGGACGAATCTGTACATTGGCATGCGTGAACAATGGAGTAAATCTGATAATCTCGCCCAAGCGAGTGGTTCTCGCCTAAGCGAGAGTATCAGGAAACCCTTCTTGGTGTTGCGCGAGCTATCGATCAAGCGACGAGCTCTAGTCTTGAGCGAGAAGTCATCTCGCTCAAGCGAGGAGGTCTCGCCTAAGCGAGAGAACGCGATAGTGCCACTGTTCCCTTTTTGAGCTCTCGCCTAGGCGAAAGGAGCTCGCCTGAGCGAGAAACCCCTCTCGCCTGAGCGAGGCCTTTCAACCTGAGCGAGAACTGGGCGAAAGTGTACCCAGGTTTTGTTCCTTCTTTGTCCTTGTATGTTTGCAACATGTTTGGGTGAATTAATATGTTAAAAGCATGAAATGAGTGATGTGCATGTATGGAATGGTTCATGGGCTGGATATGATGAGTTTGGTATGATTTTGGTATGGAATATGAATGAAGGTTGGTTGTAAATGTTGGCATGAGATTGGTATGCATGACAAGTACATACTTGGTTGGTGAAACATGATTTGTATGTGGTTAGGACGTAATTCCACGATAGTTTCGTGGTGGTGCCTCATTGGTTAGGGCGTAATTCCATGAATCTCTAGGTGAGATCTCATGGTGGTGCCTCAGTTGGTCAAGATGTAATTCCATGACCCCTGTTAGTGGGATTTCATGGTGGTGCCTCATTTATATAATTTAGTAAGGATTCAAGGTAAGGATTACATCCTGACACTCTAATGAGTTAGTTAGTCTCACATAGAGTGTACTGACTCAAGTGGTAAGAGTAGCAGGAGCCTGAAACACTTTAAGGGCTAACCTTGTGTGTGAGGGATGTAACACTGGAACAATTAGCTCAGTAGAGCAGTAAAGACCACCACAAGTGCAAGCATCCGCTAAATCTGACTAATTATATGTATCCGGATGAGTCGTGTCTTGAGTCTTAGTGTATTGTTTGTAAGTCATAACATGATTGGTTGACATATGTACCTTGGACTATGAAATTGTATGTAACTGTATGATAAATCATTTTATGCTCTAACTTATCCTTTTGCCTGTTTGATTGTTATGTGTGTGGTTTTCTCTTTTTGCGATGATCATCAATTTATTGATGTGAGCAGATGCGAGAACTCCTCGTAGCCAACAGGGAAATGGTGACTCCGTTGCGTAGCCTATTTGGGCTGGATTCCATCTAACTAGGCTTTCTCTTAGGGCTATGGCCCATGTATTGACTTGTCTTTTAATCTTAACTAGTTTTTTGACCCGTGCAATTTTTTTATTATTGATTATAAATTATAAATGTGTAACAAAATGTTTTAAGAATTGAATGAAATATAAATATATAAAATGTTAAACTTATATAATGATATTATTGACATTATAATAAACATAAGTCATGAAATACACCATTTTGAACAACAACATTATAGAAATATGCTTAATCTAATCACAACAACAACCATTAACAAACACTTCAATATTTGGTTCGATAAAATCATTGTTTGCTTGAAAGACAATAATATCACCTTCTTTTAAGTCATTTTCAGAACAAAATAACCTCTAACCTTGACCTATCTTTGTTGAACTTCTATTCTTATTCGATATTAGGATTTTGCAATTGACTATAGTTTTAGGCCCTAAAAGAAACACATCTTGTACATTCTCGTCCTGAATGAAGTTGGCAAACTTTGATGGCAAGTCCTATATGATTCAAATGTTATTGTTAGTGCATTAATTATTTTCATTTAATTATATGTAAATTGATATTAAATAATACTTGAAATGATAAAAAGAATTCATAAGGCATACACCAAGTGGCTTGCTTTGCTTTGATACTTTGTGAATTTGACTGAAAATATAGATCTTGTTTCTTGATGACTGATACGACACATAAATGTTGACAAACTCCTTGGTGTACAACCACCTTGAAACACGATTACGTAAAATAAAGAATTTCCCAAATACTGAAACTGCATGTGAGAGTCACTTTTGATGTCATAAAAATCTCTCACATTACTCCAACCTTCTGTGATTTTTGGGTTATTTGAATCCATGTTGTAGGTAATTGTCGTGCTCTTACCATTTACATCTACCAAGTGCCACTGTGGACCTAATTCATGTTCATAAGCAGCAGCGAAATGTCGATCGACAAATCCAAATGGCTACAAATTAATAAACACAGTAAAAACAGGAACAAATTTATCTCTACAACGAAATGAAAACATAAATACAAACATATATATATATATATATATATATATATATATATATATATATATATATATATATATATGGGAAAAATCTGAACATCTTAATGTGGTTGATACAGTACGAATCAGGATGATACAGTTGACATTAGAAAACACATACAACAACAAATATCAATGCTTTCCAAACATGTATTTCTGTGGTTAAATTTGCAACATACCTGAGAGCATATGTAGATTGTGTTGAAGTTCCAAAGAATTGTTATGTTGTTTGCTCCATTTGTACTGGTTTGCTCTATCTCCATTCCTCTAACTGCAGAACAAAGTCAAGGTTGAAATATATGGGTAAGTGAAAATTGTGGATGGAATGGTAAAGGTGAAGTTGGGAATGGAAGAGCAAAGATTATCACATGGAAAAGGAATCTTTCTTGAAAGTGGCAGCACAAATTCAGTTTCACGTGCAAACAATGGCTGTAATTGTAAAGTAACTGAAATATATGTTGTATGTGTTTTTTGCAGATACTTTAATATATAAAGAAACTGAAAAATAAAGCATTTACAAATAACTATAACATATTAAATTTTATATTCGTTATACATAAAAGAGTTATAACAGTAAAACCACATGTACTGCAGTAACGAATAAGAAGATGTAGGTAGATATTTTTTCTTCACAATACATTAAAGCCACAAACAAAAATTAAAATAACAACAATTGAAAATCTTTATAACAGTTATAATATCTGTACTGCAGCAACCATGGTGTTCAAAATATCAATCCATGAGTGGACAACAAATAATGCAATTCAAACATGTATCAATGACCATGTACTTTTCAATATGGCTGCAGCTATCAAAAAAATCTTGGAAGTGTATACTATAC
>Ga0209389_1002364_pt1 | contig 14392 bp, 10 predicted proteins | sample CowpearedBW_FD_187526 | JGI IMG/M metagenome (GOLD analysis project Ga0209389, IMG submission 187526) | Root nodule microbial communities of legume samples collected from California, USA - Cow pea red BW (SPAdes) (version 2) | ecosystem: Host-associated > Plants > Roots > Nodule | place: USA...
ATAAATAAAGGAGATCTGTGTTTGTATTTGTTTTTTAATTTAATCTTTTGAATAAAAGTTTTTTAATTAAAATAACTATTTTATCAATTTTAGCTTTTTAAGTAACAGTTTCGTTGAATTTAATTGTTTTATTCAATTTGATTGTTTTTTTAAATTTATTTATTTTTAATTATAAAATCTTCTGTAATAAATAAAAATAATTTACATTATAAAATTTTTATATTTAATTTAATAATAATATTAATTTTATTATTTTTTATTATCATAAAAGAAATAATACACTTGTGAATGTAATGTAGCACATATATTTTTACTAGTGTATATTAATTTGGACAATTATAGATTAATTACCAATAATCAAAAATAAAAACTACGTGGTGTTTTAATTAACACTTATATATTTCAATCTATAAATATTTAATCCATAAAGTAGTTTTTCTTATTAAAAATTAGAGATGTCAAAATGGGTTGAAACCCGCGAGCTAACTCGGTTCACCACGGGTTCAGATTGGGTTAAATTTTTTTTACAAATTTCAATGAGTTAATTTTTAACCCAACTCATCTAGAACCAAGCTCATTCGGGTTGAACCTGTGGTGAGCCGGGTTGGCTCACCAACCCGCAGATAAAAGGGTAACACAAGTGTTTTTTATCAAGTTGAACTTTACATTTGGGTCATATTAGGTTTTTTTTAGCCAACACATAAATAATTTGTATTTTTTTTATTTTGGTTTGTATTTGGATTGTATTAAAGTTTATTTAGATTTTAATTAGAATTATAATTTAGTTTTGACTGAAAAAAATAAAAAAATTGTATTTTTTTTAATTAAGTGAACCCGTGAGCCAACCCGTTTAACCCGCCAACCCGTGGTGGGCCGGGTCGGGTTCAAATTTTTTTTTCTCGCTAAAAAGTGAGTTGGGTTAGGTTAACTCACTAAATCATCAACCCGTGATGGGTTGAGCCGGGTCAGACCGAGTTACCCATTTTGACAACTCTATTAAAAACTAATTACTTTGCATGTGAATCACGATATTATTTTTAATTTAAAAGATATTTCAATTTTGATTTTCACTTTCATCACATTAAATATTTAATAATAAGATTTTATTATTTATAGGATTTTATTCTACTAGCATAAATTATCAGTTTACACAATAATAGTCGTAATCTATAAAATTGATTAAATTCAAAATTCACCCGTTTTTATTTTACACCCATTATTATTTTTTTATTAATTAAATTCAAAATCCATCCCTTTTTATTTTTTATTTTTTTATTTTACACCCATTATTATTTTTTTTTATCATTTTGTTCTTTATTCTCTAAAAACATATAATTATGTTTCAGTTTGTAATTGTGTAATGTATTATTTATTGTTGGGAAAATGATATAGTAACTACCAAAATCTTACAACTTCTCTCACTACCTGACGTGACAAACCTTTTTAAAATTTTTTTTTTTACTTCATTTCCAGCTTGACCATGTTTTTTAGTGGGTGAAGACCAGAGAGAGAAAACACGAGAAAGAACTGCTTCCTTGATTCGTGAGAGAAGTGGAGAGCAAGCGAGAGAGGAAGAGTGAAGCCCGTGAGAGAAGTGGAGAGCAGTCTGTTGTTCCTCCATCCCCAAAGTTTTTTTTAGTTCCCAACTGGTTGTTTTTGAAGTGGTTGTTGATTTCCTCGTTGGTGGTGTAGAAGACATTGATTTTACCCACTGCAGGAAAGTGCTGGTATTCTGTGTTGTTTGTGCTGCTTTGCTGGAAATGAGGCATTTTTGTTTTCCTTTTTGGAGAATATTTGATAAAGTTTGCATTTTTTTTGTTACAAAGTTGTTGAACATCGGAAAAGGAAGCTTTGGTGTATAAAATAGTCATTCTCAATCGAAATCTCAAGCTTTGGTCTTTTTGTTGATCCTGTGGCGCTACATTGTTGAAAAGGTATTTTTTTTCTTCAATGTATGATGTGTTGTTGAAAGCGTCGTTGTTGAACCCAACCCATTGTGGGATAGTGGCCTAAAGTTTTCAAAAGACTTAACATAACATAAGTTTTTTTTTTTTTTGTTATTGGAAGTGATTTAGTGGGATTGGTTTGCAAGGTTGATTTGTTATAGGAACTAATATTGGTTTGCAACGCATTGGTTTGAATTTATGTAAGTTGGGAATAAAAATATTTGCTAACTTGTTAGTTGTTAAGTGCTAAGCAAGAGTATTGTTTTTGCACATATAATGTCCTGTTTGCTTGAGTTAGGGATGAGTGATATGAATTGTGAATATTTAATAAGTTGGGATTGTATATGTATAGTGTTTGCACATTAGAGTTCAAAATCTGTTTATGAGTTCACCATGTATTACTTTCATTGGTTTGAATTTATGTAAGGTGGAAATAAAAATATTTGCTAACATGTTAGTTTGTAAGTGCTTAGCTAGGGTGTTGTTTTTGCACATATGATGTCATGTTTGCTTCAGTTGGGGATTGGTGATATGGATTGTGAATAGTTCATGAGTTGGAATTCTATATGTATAGTATTTGCATATCAGAGTTCGTAATGAGTTTATTACTTCACCATGTATTACTTTCATTGGTTTGAATTTATGTAAGGTGGGAATACAAATATTTGCTAACTTTTTAGTTTTTAAGTGCTAAGCCAGGGTATTGTTTTTGCATATATGATGTCCTGTTTGCTTGAGTTGGTGATGGGTGATATGGATTGTGAATAGTTAATGAGTTGGGATTGTATATGCATAGTGTTTGAACATCACAGTTCGTAATCAGTTTATGACTTCACCATGTATTACTTTCATTGGTTTGAATTTATGTAAGGTGAGAATAAAAATATTTGCTAACTTGTTAGTGTTTAAGTGCCTAAGCCATGCTATTGCTTTTGCACATATGATGTCTTGTTTGCTTGAGTTGGCGATGGGTGATATGGATTGTGAATAGTTAATGAGTTGGGATTGTATATGTATAGTGTTTTCACATCAGTGTTCGTAATCAGTTTATGACTTCACCATGCATTACTTTCCTTGGTTTGAATTTATGTTAGGTGGGAATAAAAATATTTGCTAACCTTTTAGTTTTTAAGTGCTAAGTCAAGGTATTGGTTTTTCATATATGACAGGAGGTGACATCAATTGTTTACATAGGCAATACGATAATGGTTGATTATAGTGAAAGTAATGAATGCGGTGGTGAGAAGAAGCATGAGGTCAAGGTTTGATATTTAATTTTTTTATTATTAATTAATTTATAGAATGACATTTTATAAGTTGTAGTCATTATTATGTGCAGACTTTTAGGCATTTTTGTCGGACGAAGTATATTGCTTCCTTAAATAATAATTTAAGTGCGGAACAAAGGTCTGTTATTGAAGGAACACCATTTGGATGGTTCACCATGTTGAAAGGAAGTCTAAAAATTAGTAGGAAACTTCTTAGTTCGTTAATTAGTTTGTGGGTTGAAAGGAGGGGTGGGTTTTTAATAAGTAATGAATTTGTTCGTTTATCTTTATTTGATGTTTGTTTGAGACTATGTTTAAGGGTTCATGGTGAGAGTATTAACTTAGATGAGGTTGATGTGCAGTGCGAGTGTAAGAAATTATTGAATAACAAAAGTGTTGATGTTGACATGGTATATGATTTTCTAGTAAGATGTAGGGATGAGGTTACCTTGGAGGATTATTGTAGGCTTTATATTTTATTGGGAATATCCGAATTCCTTTGTCCAAGTCGCATGGGAACAATTTTTCCCATATTTTTTACCATTGTGGATGACCTTAGTAGTCTTGGGAAATACAATTGGGTGGACTTGTTTATGAATACTTAGTTAGGAGCATATGCAATGCATCCATGTTCTTAATGGAGAAAGGAAACAAGAGAGATTTCCACATTGTTGGTTGTTGTAACATCCAGGTCGAATATTACTAAATTTAAATAATATAAAATAAAAAAATAAAGTCACGTTTAATTAAATGTCTTTCCCAAAACGTGGGAAATTTAAAATCCTTCTTAATCGTCATTCATAATAAATATAATTTAAACTTCAAGTGTTTATATTTCCAAAGTTGGGAAAATCAAAATATGAGTTACAAAGTAATCAAAGTAAACAATAAAATCAAATCCCCAAGCATCCCCGCTCCGACTCTATGCCTCACCAACACCACCTGCAACATCATCTGCTCCCGTGTAACGTATTACACTAACATCGCCAAACACAAGCAAATAGGTTGAGCTAACAATATCAAATTATATATACAATTCAAATATATATGCATACACTCATCAAAAGAACTCTATCATTTGATTTCATACCACACAACCACCACCATGTTATCCATGTTTTACGTCTTTAGATGATAACCTCAAGATACCTTTTGATGCCTCCACCTACAAGCCACAACTCGTAGAATACGTGCGGGAAACCTACTATGGACCATACTCTATAACGACAGGTGGAGTTCCCAATACGAATCATAGTTCCTATTTGTCCCAAGACTACCAAACTCACCTGCTAACATCAAAGAGGGCAATCTTCACAGACCCATTCGTTCGAGCCACAATTCACACACTCATACCGACAACACTCGCTAATCTGAGCCACAACTCAAGGAATGCTCGTGTCCATTCGCCATCCCGAGCTACAACTCAAGGAATGCCATTCCGAGCCATAACTCAAGGTATGCCACATGTTTACCCTCTATCCCGAGGTACAACTCAAGGGATACCATTTTGAGCCATAACTCAAGCAATGCCATAACAAAGTCCATCCTTAAGGTATCACCTCGTAAACCACGCCTGTTCAAAGAAACAAGTCACAGGTCGTGTAAAACTCTAAGTCTCATTATGCACCTGAAACTACTATTCCAAGCACATTATACCGATATTGGACTATGGACCAAGGATATACATGCTTCCATGAACCTTCCCGTTCATGGTCCTGCCTCTACGAACCTCTCCACTTGTAGTCCAACTCTATGGACCTCCCCGCTCGTAGTCCAACACACGTGATCCAACAGCTACGAACTTCCCCACTCGAAGCAGCCTTCAAGTATGAGTACAGAACATACGAACCACCCCGCTCGTATCCTCACATGAGCATCATAATATGAACATCATTGCTCATATTATCAGGAGTTCACCACCAGCCATGAACCTAACCGCTCTTGACACAGTCAAGCATCACCTTGTCCAAGCCCAACATCACAAACATGCAAAACACAAGCCAACAGAACACACTGCTCTTTGCACTATCGCCTAGCGCTACTAGGCAACATTACAATGCAGACTGCCTGGCGGACACCTCTTAGGCGCTTTTCAGATCTTGACCCACTATTTTTAAGGCTATCGCTTGGCGGGTCACTCCTCTCCGTCAGATGCCACCTGCTCCAGGGATATCCCTGATTGTCCTATCACTTGGCGGCCACCCATGTGTCGCCATGTGCTATACCCGTAGCGAAACTTTAGTAGTTTAGCACCCAAAACAAAGTAAAATCAATCCTACTCTTATAATTATGCATATCCATAATCAAGAATATAGGCTTCTAGAAATCAACATGAATCATATGCACAATCTCAATTTAGATGGCTTTAGCATACGCGTACATAAGTATCACCATATATCATATGCATCAATCTCTACATATTCATATATATACTCCACCATTTAAATCCATGCTATCATTCAATTCCAACTTATGAATAATGCATGCTCAAATCAAATATAAAGCAGCAACACTTTAACAACTTAAGCATATGATTCTATGCACCAATGCAAATTAATATACCACTTCACACCTCCTATGCAACAATTTAATTTATATTGATACACATGCATTCTCCAATAAATCAATTCTCAACATGTGACTAACCCAAAGGAACATTAAAATTCATAAAGACTTACAACATAACCCAACCATGATTCTAACTCATTCCATATTAGTAGTTACTTGAAATTATCAAGAAATTATTCATGCATTTTAAAGACTTCCAAACCGGCATTTATGAGTAACATATATCTCTAGCTACAGAGCTCCAAATCAAATCTGCACCATTCAAAGTAAAGAATAACATGTTAGGGATCACCTACCAAAATTTCACCTAAATCGAACGGTTAACGAACCGGAAAATGCAGTTTTATGAAAACTGTACAGACATGAAACTGGTGGCGCCCAACTCCCAGAAATCAGGGACCTGGCGCCTGTCGGTATAAAACTAGGGCTTGGCGATTTCTGTTGTGTGAAAATATGAAAGCAACGTTTTACATGAAAAGAACACTACCACACATCGCTTGGCGGCAACTCTTCACCGCCAGGCGGTTCTTAACAAAAACCCAGAAACTGGATTGTTTTAACATGAGTCGCATGGTGACTTTGAAGGTCCCCCCAAGAGGTTTTTGGAAATTTTCCAAAAACACAAACAGAGAGAATTTGATCATGCAAAGGCATTATATTCACGCATTATACGACGAAGAACATCACAAATTATATATACACGTAAAGAAGCTCCCCTAACCTGGTTTTCTTGCTCAAGCTTGCATAATTCGAGTGTTGTTTTGGTTCCACAAAGACTTCCCCTCTTTCCTCCCTTCAAGCACACATACCAACGCTCTCCAGAACACACTCTCCAAAGTTCTCAGCCTATGGAAGTCTCAAAACTCACTATTTTCCTCTCACCAATGCTCATTACTACAACTTAATTAGGCTTAATGTTGGTAAAACGAAGATTACATTAAACTAAACTTAACTGACATTCAATGGCTGTTCCATGAAAGTTTTCTCAGCCTTCCTAGCTACCCTTTGACAGGTAGGGTTTGTTTGGCCCTTCACCTTCATGCCAAATAGAATTTTGGCAAAAAGGAAACTTAATTCATGTCTACCAAGGTTCGAATACACAACCATGTAAATATCAAGTCAATGCACAACCATTCAACCAATTCATGTTTCATAATAATTCTTATAATTCTAGGATACAACCATGCAAATGTCAAGTCAATGCACAACCATTCAACCAATTCATGTTTCATAATAATTCCTATAATTCTAAGATTATATTGTCACTCATCATGATCAAGCATATTATGATTACAATAATAGTGATTAAAATAACTCACAAATGGCATACATAGGACTCGAACTCAAGTCCTCCTAACACAATCAAGTACTCTCAACCACTTAAGCTTATACTATTCAACATCATACAAGCTAGCATTAATTGCCATAAAGGCTCCCACTACCCGCACTTATTAATTAATTAATTAAATTTCTCGGGTCTTATAGTTGTGTGTACTTGTTATAGGTAATTCGTAATCAATTCCTTTGAATTAAATTTTGATTTTTTTCAAATAGGAATGAATGTATTGAGTTATTTGGTTTTTGTTGACTTGTTTTAGTTATGGTTGTTTGAGCACTTCTTAATTCCAAAATGTAATATTGGAAAATCAAGCACAAAGTTTCCACGAGTATTGTAATGAATGGATATGAAAGTAGTAGAGGACAAAATTACTATTGCTTTGAATAAGAACAAGGTATGAAACTTGATTTTGTATGAGTAGTTAGTTGTAGTTATTGAATTTTATTTTTGAAGTTGTTTTTTGGGTAATGTTGTAGATGGTTATGGATGTTGGTGTTTCAAACTTTGTGCTTTCTCATCCTTTTATGAATGAAAATTTTGAGAAATATGGTACAAGATTTGAGGAGAGCGAAGAAGACGAGGAACACTTAAGAATAGAAGTAGATAAATTAGAAGCAGAGAATTTAGAACTACGGAAGGCAATGGCAGAGTTTAAAGCAATAATGACTGATACGAGGAATAACAATTTCAAACAGTAGGTTCCAACAAAAGCATATGAATATGGTAGAGACGAACACTTTGATGAATACGACCAGCAGAATATGTGTGAATTTGTTGAAATTACTCCTCAGCAACAACAAGGGCAAGAGGTTGGTCGGCACCATAACAGGGAGCAAGCGTAAAGCAGTAATTTGTACCACTGATTGAAGGATGAACCGAGAAATCATTTCAAGAGTCAAGCAATACGAACTCTATTTGTAACTTAAGCGAGGAGGAAACGACTCACTTAGAAGTTGTTGTATCTTTGTACTGATGTTAGAATTTAATTTCATTTTCTTTAAACAGTGTGATACATTTCTGCTTCCCTGTTATGATTTAAGTTGTAGATTAATTATGAAATTGTAAAAGTGATGTTTAGAACATCATTTTTCTTAATATTGTTCATTGATTAATTCCCCTTACTATTTGGTTGTTATTTTTGTATTTTATTGAACTAAGTTCAATGGATTTGAATCATTTTGTTCGATTCCTATTGTATGTTGAAGTGCGCATTTGATAAATGTGCGCCTAGGTTAAAGAGTTAAATACAGCAAAGAAAGATTTTGAATGACTAATGTTAAATTCCACTATCATGTATTTACTAAGCCATGGGTTCATAAGTGCTAACCTAGGATAAGTTAGGACTTCATCCCATATGTAACTGCAAAGCAATGATATAAGTGCTGCTAACCCAAGTGAAATATTTTGTACATAACTTGTGACATAATTCACTTTCTTTAGAACTTGCATTTTTAACCGTCCGTCATGATTAATATTTATAATATATGAAATAAGTGAATTTATTGGCAATAATCATAATTTATGTAGGAATAACTGATTTTGTCTTATATACAGTTAAATTGCAATGGATACTTTATGTGCTAACCTGTGATTTCATAAGTGCTAAGTTGTATTAGTTGGTTTTCACTTATGTTGATGTTGGTAAGAGGCCTTAAATATTCAAGGTTGTCCATGTTGGAATATAGTGAACTCATTTAAACCCATGCGTATGTTTGTCTTCATTTCATCTATAACTGCAAAGCAATGACATAACTACTACTAAATGAAGTTAAATGTTTTTAACAAAACCTTTGCCCAACTTCATTTTCTTTATAAATATCACTTTGAAGACTCCGCTTCATGCCATGAATAATATTTATAATATTGTAATTGTGTGACCTTACTAGAAGTAGTCATACTTTGTGCAGTAGATACTAAAGTTGTCTTACATACTATTAAATTGCAATGACTACTTTATGTGCTAAAACGTGCCTTCATAAGTGGTAATCTTAATTAATTGGTTTTCACTGATGTTGATGTTGATGTTGATGTATTACTTCAATAAATTGTTTGAACACCCCACTGCATGTCATGAATATTATTTATAGTTTAGTAATTATGTGAACTTATTGGAAGTAGTCATAATTTGTGCAAGAAATACTAATTTTGTCTTATATACTCTTAATTTGTAGTTTATACTTTATTCGCTAACCCGCGGCTGCATAAGTGTGAATCTATATGACTTATTTTTCATTCATATCCATATTGTTAGGAGGCCTTAAGTTAAAATAATAAAGGAGAAAAACTAACCTTTGACATGTAATTTGAAATTGTTTTAGGTGGCAATCATTAAATAAGAATTTATTTTTTACCAAGATGAACTTATGTTTTATTTGGTAGTGCTATATTGGTGCGAAATAATTGTGAACCTATGCATAAGTATGTGCTAACATAGTTGAAATTTTTTTGGATAATGTAAACTTAAATATAAGAACTTTGTAATGAAAATTTTGTTCACTGTAACCTTAAACATCAGCATAGGTGAACTATACCACAATAGAATGTGACCAAATAATTTATCCAAAATATACAAATTAAGTGCATGGAGGACAATATCTACAAATCTACAACAAAATAAGTGCTAACCTCCGTTGACTATAATGTTTGGCCTTTACGTGTGATTGAAAAAAATTTACATAACAATAGAAGTGCACAATTAACCTTCATTTACCATGTCATCATCAAAGAGATACAAAAGATCCAAAGTACTCTTTATGTATGCCATGGTGTCCAAAATGATAGGACAAAATAAGCATCCAAATCATGTCACTGTCTTCTGCAAGGAAGGTTAAAGTGATGACATATGTGTACTGCTTTGGATCTTAATGAATGACAGTAGAGTTATAAAGTACTTAATGAAGTCCTCATTTGCAGACATCTGTGTTTCCATATTGTTGTGGAATGACGTAACAATAGACATAAAACCTGAGCAAGGTGTGGGTGAGAAGAGGTTGTGTGAATCACTCATGCCAGTGCTTAGTTGAACTGTGGTTGTTGCAGTTTGCATGTTAATGCTCACTTCTTGAAAATTTAACATCATATATGGGGCCTAATGAAGTAATTTTGAAAGAATCCATTTAAATATAATTAAAAGCTATCCTAACAAGAAAGTGATGTTGGAGAATAACTTACACCATGATCCCTTGTGGATTTATTTGATGTCGCTCTGGATTTCCATTTCTTGGAAACCTTCTACATTGTTGACTGAAGCCTATTTGTTCGAGGTTGACTCTTCCTCTTAACATGTAAAGGGTTTCGTACCATATTGTCCGTCATGGGCATTGAATTTTCGGTCAATTTTTCCTTAACCAACTGTGAAGGGGTACTTACTATATTCAATATAGGTAAGTCAAGACTTGCACAGATGGAGTCAAGTTGGGTTAGCACAGACTTTGTTCCATTCTCAAATTGACAAGCAACTTCTGCAATTTCATAAAATCTCTTACATATTAAGTTATACCTTTCTACATGGAGCTCCTCATTATTATCTTTGTATGACTCTCTTATGTAAGTGTGTCGTCGTCGAACGCATTTGCTCCAGCTCTTCAAAACGTACTTGGGTGATAAACTTTTAATTTTCTCTTATGCAAGAACAAGAAAGCAGTGTTGGCATATAATACCTCTAAATTCAAACAAAAGATAAGTACATTGAATGTCTAGACTGACTTTATCAAATAGAACTTCATGCATTTTGTTACCACTTTCCCCATTACGTATGCACTCTTCTTTAACCATGTAATTTGAATGGATGTCATCACATTCACAACTCTTGATATTGTAATTAATCTTACTCCTTAGCTCTTGCTGAACTTCAGCAAGCTTTGCATGCGTGCATTCTTCTTGGAATTGCCTTTCAATAAATGACTGAGTGGCACAAGGTAGGTGGTATTTAATGAACCAAAGTCCGCTTCAATTTTCTTCTTGGCCTTTGACCGATATTGGATGATAAATTGTTTGAGTGCTATGGTAGAATTAATGAAACCATCAAAGAAGGCATTCATACCCTCACTTCTCTGTGTGGTGGACATACCAGCCCAAAATTGTGACTTTAAATAACAAGGAACTTATCTACTTCTTTCCTCATAAATCGTTGAAAGTCATTCGTTATTTTATAAGATGAACTTGGATATGAATTGTTCCCAACCTAACTCGAAATCAATACTAGAGGTAGACTCGTAAACCAATTGTTTCAAACCATGCTTTAAGGTCTTGTAGCTTGTTAATCCACCTAATATTTCCAGGACTTTCTTCATGATGTGCCAAAAACACAACTGATGTCTGGTGTTGGGAAATACAATAGCAATAGCATTTTTCATTGTTTTGCATTGGTCATTTATGATCCTATCTGGTGCCCTATTCCCTATGCACCTCAACCAACATCGAAAGAGCAATGAAAAAGTTGAGGTATCTTCTGAAGACAACAATCCACAACCTAGTAGAATTGATTGCCCATGATGGTTAACACCAACAAAGGGTGCAAACAACATGTGGTATTTATTGGTTAGGTATGTAGTATCGAATGAGACAACATCACCAAAATCCACTAATGATGCTCTACTCCTTGCATCTGCCCAAAAAACATTAATGATTCTATTATCTGCATCTGTGTCAATCTCATAATAAAATTCATTATTAAACTCTCTCATTCTTGAGAAATGTACCATCAACGCTTGCCCATGTCCCTCCTTCCTAAACACGCGTCTTTGTTGGCCGATGTAGTTTCTTGCGTCTCGCTCCACGAAATCTATGTTCTCAAAATGCCCTGCATGGCCTACCAAGGACCTAAAAGTCTTGTTCAAATGTACACCGGTCTGGTCATTAATATCAAGGGTTCTCTTGGCTTCAAATTCGACCTTCTATTTCCATGTATTAACCTTGATTTTGTAGGACTAATGTCATGATTGTGCTCATGAACCACAATCCTTACTATCCATGCTTGTGGTTTTTTGACAGTTGTTATGCAGACTGGACATTTTTCTCTTTGGGTAAGGTGTATCTTCAATTCAGGCGGGATTTGGGACATATACTTACCTTCCCTTAAGCAAACTAATTTAAGGTAACACAAGTGATCATTGTCATCCTTTTTTGAGGTCCGAATTCGCACTCCAAAACCATATTTGACAACATGTTTTTTGTAAGAAGTCTTAATGTCTTCTGCAGTGTCAAATTGCATTCCAACAGTAGGCAGACTACCATCCTCAAGGTGGTTAATGAGGTTAGCACTATCAAAGTTATCCTCCTCATCGGATGTACGTAGACCACAATCTTCATGTAATAAATTAATGTTATCCAAGCATATAGGGTCATCTTGTTCCCCATTTTGCATATGTGGATGAAATTAAAATCAGAATGATTAAACTTTATCCACACGTGGAACATCAGTATGGGCATTGAATGAGTTCAGTAAAATTGCTTTGAAAACCTTAGACCAATGTTTCTCATTCATGTGAGGGTAAGGAGTGGATTTAACAAAATAAATATTATTCTATAGCATTTAGTTTGATAAAGTGCAACGCAACTGAAAATTAAACAAGAACAACATTAAAGACAAAAAACACAGCATTACAATGGGTGGAAGGTGGTTATTGGTCGAAGTAAATGATGGTATTAAGTGATTCTTGAACTTCTTGAATGCATCCAAAAACACTACAGCTGTTATATGTAACATCCTAGCCGGATATTACTTACTTTACATTAAAAATAAGATAAAAATAAATAAGAACCGCATTTTTACTTAACATTAAAAATAAGATAAAAATAAATAAGAACCACCTTTATTAAAATTACTTTCCCAAAAACGCAGGAAATTTTTTAACTATTTTATAAGCGCCAAAATATAACAAAAAACATAAATGCGTTCAACGCTTACAAATAGTAAAATTATTACTAGTAACTGATTACACAATAATAAAAAATCCATAAAATAAGTCCATGTACAATTCCCCAAGTTGGCCCTTCTTTGGCTCTAAGTATCCACGTGCTCACCTGCATTAACCTCTGCTCCCATGTAACGAGTTACATGATCATTGTCAAACACACACAGATAGGGTACAACCATCCATACGTGCCACGATCTTGCACACTCCACTGGACTTCCAAACCACCAGGGTACAACCTCGAGTGGCCGCGTGTTACCCCAATACAAGCTACACTCGTAACTAGGCCCCAAGCCAAGCATTGCCTCAAGACCTCCATCCAAAACTGTGTAGTATCCTCCACACAATTCAACTCTGCATCCGAAACCGCCTAGCGCAACACCCACGTCGTTAGGCTAACTCGCGTTCCAGACTACCTGACAAGACACTTGGCGTCGCGGGGTGCCAACCCATTGGATATTGGTCTAGGCACAGTTCTACAACACACCCCTTGGCAGGAACACTTCTGTCGCCAAGCGCAAACTCTTGGGTTTTGCTCTAGAGTTCACTTTGTGGCCTATCTCTTGGCGGTTTACACCGTTCCGTCAAACACCACACTAGTAACTAGTAATTTACTGGTTTTTGGCACTCTACAATAGGTTCCAATAAACATATTTACACAATACACTTAATTCACGCAAAATATGCATCCACGACAAGTAAATACATTTCATATCATTAAATTGAACTCAAGTACACAATATCACATGGTCATACATAAAACACACCCATATCCTTGCTTTCACTCATCCTAGAGAATCACAATAAATCCACATTAAACCATCAAAACAAAGTATTATACCTAACACACAATCCTGGACAACCATACAATATACAAACCAGGATGAACACATAACCAATGCCCTAAAATATCACATGGGCAATAAAATAGTAATAATGATAATAATAAGAACAAGAACAAGAACAATAATAATGATAATAATAATAATAATAATAATAAACAAAACAATAATAATAATAATAATAATAATAATGAAAAAATAAAACAATAATAATAAAATAATAACACTAATAAGATAAAATAATAAGATAAAATTTATATAAAGAGGATTCTCTCTTTTGTTACCACATTTTATACTAGTTTTACCCTTAATTATTTTAAAAATTAATTATTTTATAATATAAATAATTTACTTTTAATCATTATTCTAAAATCTTTTTTTTGTCTTAAACTATTATTTTAAAAAACATTTTTGTACATATATTTTTTTTTTATATTTTACATTTAACAACTATTTTAAAAATTAATTATATATTTATTATTGATCTTAACTTAAATTTCTTTAAAATTAAAAA
>Ga0209389_1002365_pt1 | contig 14391 bp, 12 predicted proteins | sample CowpearedBW_FD_187526 | JGI IMG/M metagenome (GOLD analysis project Ga0209389, IMG submission 187526) | Root nodule microbial communities of legume samples collected from California, USA - Cow pea red BW (SPAdes) (version 2) | ecosystem: Host-associated > Plants > Roots > Nodule | place: USA...
TAGGCCCGATGACACAAACGGGACCGACGATTCAGACGGGTCCGACAACCCGAATGGGCTCGATGATCCAGACGGGTCCGACGACTCAAACAGGGCCGACGACCCAGACGGGTCCAACGACCCAAATGGGCTCGATGATCCAGATGAGTCTGACGACCCAGACAAGCCCGACGGGCCCGACGACCTAGACGGGCCCGACGACCCAGACGGGCTTGACGAACCAGACGGGTTCGACGATCTAAATGGGCTCGATGATCCAGACGAGCCCGTCCGTCGACCCGGACGGGCCCGACGACTCGAATAGGCCTTACGACCAGAACGGGCCTGACGACCCAGAATGGCCCAACGATTCGGACAGGGCAGACTATCCGGACAAGACCAATGATCTGACGGGCCCGAAAATCCAAACGGGTCCGACGACCCAAACGGGCCCGACGACCTGGATGAGCCTGACAACCCGGATGGGCCCTACGACATGGATTGCCCGATGATCGAACAGGCCCTTCCAAACCGTCGAGTCCGACGACCTGGACGAGCCCGACAACCTAGACGGGTCTGACGACTTGGACGGGTCCAACAACCCGGGCAGACCCTTCCAAACCTCAAGCCTGACGATCCAGACGAGCCCGACGACATGGACGGTCCCAACGACACAAACGGGCCCAACGACTCGGACGAGTCAAACTATCTAGACGAGCCCGATGACCCAGACGGGCCCGATGGTTTGGAAGGCCCGTCCGAGTCGTCAAACCTGTCCAGGTCGTCGACCCGTCTAGGTCGTCGAGCCCGTCCGGGTCGTCGGATCCGTCCGTGTCGTCGGGCCCTTCTTGATCGTCGGGTTTCCAAATTTATCATGAACTCAAAACATAATTAAGTATAAAATAAATATTGTTAAAATTAAATTTTATCTCACAATAAATTCAATTTTTTTTCCAAACAAGAAATTGAAATGTAAGGTATTTTAATTTTCTCATCCAAACAAATTATTTAAAAAATGAATGGAATTTAATTGCAAGCAATTCAAATGCAAAACATTTCAATTTCTAAGCATTGTTGAAATGCTCCATCCAAACACAAGGTTAAAGTAGTCAAAATCAAATTTCCTCCAAGTAATGAAAACTTTTTTCTACAAATTTATAAAAAAAGATATTAAAAGGAATGAAAACATACATTAAAAAATAGAGAAAAATATTATAAAATAAATCTTATTTCATCTCATTTTGTATTATGTACGTATCTCTTATTTTGTATTCGTTCATAATTTTGTTAATTTTGTTCACATGTGTTATGTACGCATTTTTCCGATAAGAAACACGTCGGAATAATTTTAGGTGTTCAATAAATCTTCTTCTAAATTTTATCATTAATTTTCATTATTAATTTTCATTTTAGGATTAAAAAATTAATTTAAAAAATAATAAAAAATATTTTTATCAACTTTTTTGTTTCTACGTTGTCTAATTTTTGTTTTAGAGGGACATTCCATTTTCTCACCACCTATGTTACTTATTTTTCATTCTCTTTTGAAATGAGCTAATGACCCAAATTTACTTCCGCACCTCCCTCTTTTTTCTTTTCACCCCTTTTGTTTTCTTCTCACCATAGCTCTTTGTTTTGTGTTTCTGTTTATGCTTTTGGGCTCCTTATTATTTTTCTTTGCATAACCTCATGTTTTGTTCACCTAAACCTAATGAGCTTTATTTAATGGACTATAACCTCACTCCGCACACCTCCGTTTTGTTCCGCACACCTCCTATGATTTGCTCTTCTGTACCACTATTTCTTTTTGCACTAAATTCCTGCATGTTACACCCCATATTTTACTTGTTGCTGCCCACGTTTTACTAGTTGTAGCAGTGTTATTGGCACTTTATTTACTGATTACACCCCTCGTTTTTATTACTTACACTCCATTGCTTTTTGGATTAACTTTTTTTCCCTTCTTTTCATAACACATTTAACCTTTCAAAATTTCACCTTTTCTTATATTTAGCATCTGATATTTTTAAGAGCGTGCACCAACTTTTCTTTAAATATAAAAATAAACATGTTTTAAATTAATATTAAAAATGTTTTGTGTTAAATAATAAAAGACATAGAAAATAATATATTTTTGAATATTTGAACAACCACTTTAGTCGCATTCTAATTTGGTTATCTCAAAATTTAAAATCACTTTAGATGTAGTTTTAATTTAGTTATTTTAATATTTTAAACCATTTTGTATGTACTTCTAATTTGGTTATTTCAATATTTTAAATCACTTTATATGCACTTCTAATTTTGTTATTCAAAGGTTTTAAACTACCTTAGATGCTCTTCTAATTTGATTATTCTAATATTTTAAACCACTTTAGATTAACTTCTAATTTGGTTATCTCAACATTTAAAATCACTTTGGATGCACTTTCAATTTGGTTATTTTTAATATTTATAAAATCATTTTAGACATATTTCTAATTTGGTTATTCTTAGACGCTTTCAATGCATTTCTAATTTAGCTACTTTTAATATTTCAAACTATTTTGAATGTACTTATGAATTTTTTATTTTAAAAATTTGAAAAGATTTTAAAGCATGATAGGTTAAAGTTTTTTTACCCACAAATGTTCTTAGTCAGAAAACTATGTGATCCATGTGACGAGTCATTATTTTCCCTATTTAGTTACCTTTATGTACCCATCTTGATTAATGTTTAGCGCTTAATTGTCTATTGTTAGTGTATTTTCATATATTGTGCTTCATTGGGCCAATAATTTGGATTTTTTCTAATTGAGATTTAATTACTCTAATTTTCGTTTGTAATTATTTCACGATCTTTTGTGAAGTAATTTTGGGCTTGGACACTAATTTAGGTTGAAGAAAGGAGTGCCACATCTATGCCACATCATTTGTGCCACTTAAGCCCTTTTTTCCATGTCACCATTTGGGCCAGAATGGCAGTTTTGTAATTTTGTAGCTCATAGTGGCATTGTTGTAATTCTGCCGCACAAAGTAGCAATTTTGCAACTATGCACATGTTGTGTGATGTGACCACAAGCTTGTTAGGGTTTTAGGGGGAAGAACATTGAGGCGTGTCTTTTTCACTTTAAGCATTTTTTGGAGACCATTGAAGGTTGCCACTCCATTTTTCACGTTTATGCACATTGGAATAACACCCAAGTTGGGGTTTTCATGTTTTCTCGTCTGGTTCACATTTTCTCCTCTGGTTTACATTTTATGCACATTGGTTTAACTTTTTTTTCTTCTTATCTTTTCTGAAATGATGTATTTTCGATTTGGGTTGAGTTATAATTCGAATTCCATGGAGAACTAATTGTAAAAAAGATCTCGATAGTTATCCCTCACTCTAGAATCACATATGCTCCCGTGTGATAAGTCACACGATCATCGCCATACACAAATAGAAAAGGGTGATATTAAAAAGGAATAAACATGCATAAATAATAATATAAACACCTCACCCAATATAACTTAACCAATTTCTCATTTTTTAAAGACCTTTATACCATGAGGTACATAGGCAACCTAGTCTTATAACCTATATGATATTAGCACATACTCGACCATGGTCTTAAGGATTTCATATGCTTCCACAAACCTATTCGCTTGTCATCCAACTCTACGAACCTTCCCGCTCATAGTCCAACCTTTAATATCGCTTTCGAGATGTCATGTGTAAATGTTTTCTTTTCAAATGTGAAGCACAACCTCTAGTACCATCCTATTAAATAGGAATTTTTCACAATTATTTTATTCAAAATAGAACTTGATAAAAAACCTCATTCAAAACCTCTTTATTCATCCATATAGATATATAATTCCTCCAAAGAAATAACTTATATTGTCAAAATGAGACTTAATCTCAAATCCTTCAAATGCGAACTTTGTAACACCCAACAAATTTAAATAAATAATAAGTAATAAATTACAAATAATTGTGGGTTGAAAGTACCTCTAACAAAGTATTTAGCAAGTCACGGACAAGGAACAATACTAGCTCAAGTGGTTGAGAGCACTTAGTTGTGTGAGAGGACTTGGGTTTGAATCATATGTATGTCATTAGTGTGATATTTTAGTTGTGTTTTATTTTACATATATGTTTTGAATGCGGAAACGTGATTCATCATTATATGTGTGCATGAATTGGCATGAAACATCTAGTGGCTTGATGGTTGTGCATATGCTTCATGGGTTGGAAAGATGTAAGTTCGAACCTTGGCAACTGTGATGTAGTGTAAAAACACAAGTTAATGATCGCTAAGCTTTAATTTTTAATTAATTTCGTTTATATTATATTTTTTATTTATTTTGGGGCTGAAAATGAGAGAGATGAAAGGTTGAGTGAGAAAGAAGAGGGTCTTTAAGTGTGGTAGCAAGGGAGAACAATGAAATTGTGACCTAGGAAGAAGGAAGTCTTGAAGTGGAGGCAAATATTGAGTACTTGGGGACAAGGAAGAATCACTAGGATTGTATTTGGAGCAAGGAAACTAGGTAAAGGGAGTTGTCCCTATGTGTTTTTGGGTTCTATGATGAATCGCCTGACGACAATGAAGAACTGCTAGGCAACACGCACTACAATATTGCGTTTTTTGCATTTTGTGGGTTATGTGATGTTTTTGGATGATCTATAATTTCATGTGCTCATCTGTGCGTGTTTATTGGTGGAAATAACTGAGAATGTTTCCTTTTAATGTTAATTTGATGATTGGGTTTTTTTTTTATGAATATAAGGTTCATAAGGGTTTGGGGATGAATGCGAAATGTGATATGCAATTTTTGAATTTGATTATGTTGAGATTATCTGGATTAACTGAATATGCATGCCTGCTGAATATGTGATTGAATGCAATTTAGTTGTAATTGGGAGGTTAAAGTTTATTTTGGGGGATTTTAAGGTTTTTCCAGCAGGTGCAAGAGAATCTAGAATTTTCCAGAACTCTGATGTATTGCCCTACGGTATGTGTATGCCACTAGGCGATGGGTGGGGTGCAACAACCTAATTTGGTTCGCTATAGGGGAAAACGAAATTGGGGTTGTGGTGGACTATCTTGGTGCATGAAAATAACATTGACGATATGATGAACATATTCATATTTGGGAGTGGATGATGCATTTAGGGATACAAACTAATAATGAATTGGAATTTATTTTGGATTATGGAACGGAAAAGAGTAGAATGGGTACTGTTGATATAAATAAATTTCTTGTATGATTTAGAAGTCTAGAAGGTGGTTGTTTGGGAGTGTTTCAATTGCATGTATGAAATTGTTATCATGTGGCATGATAAAAATTAAATTGGGATGTGGTGCATTAGGATGAAAGTGTATCATAGGTATTATGGTGTTAGTATGATTATTTTCATGATTGAACTGTTGATTCCTAGGTTCACATGTTCACTGTATATGCTGGACTACACTTAAGTGATGTCATATTTCCAAAGTTTGAAAGCATGTAATGTTATGTTTGATTGACGATTAGGAATAGTGATGATGCAAATTTGAGGTATGTTGAGCTGTGATAATGTGTAAGTGGTATTCTAGATATGTAATTGCGATGTTTTATGTGTGGGAAACCATTTTGTAGTGCCTAAACTAGTAGAATCCATTCTACTGGTGTAGCGCTTGATAGTAGGGATGACACCACTACGCAATAGCTACAAACAGAGAGGTCCTTGGGGCGTGTGGTGCTTGGTGGCAAGAGGGGTTACCATCGGGCAATCTGGAGCACAATTTCAACTAGCAGTGTTTAGGTAGCGTCAGGGCATAGTGTAGGGGTAGTGGCTCTTTATGGAGGATTTACAGGGGGTGATTGTGATGGTTTGGTCTGGGATATGCTTGAATAAATTACGAGCAGGGAGGTTCATAATGGAGTTGGAAATGTGTGATTAATGCGAGCGGGAAGGTCCGTATTGGTTGTACTCTTGTGTGGGGATACGAGCAAAAAGGTTCGTATGTTCCATGCCCACACTTTAGGCTGTTATAAGTGAGGAGTTTCATAATAGGTTTTCACGCATGTTGGACTATAAGGGAGAGGTTCGTAGAGTTGGACTACGAGCGGGGAGGTTCATACAGTTGGACCATAAGCGGGCAGGTTCGTGGAAGCATGATAATCCCTAACACCAAGGTTGGATGCACCTTTTTCTCATTATTGTTAAGTTAATTTGGGGTGACATGGTACAAGAGAATCTTGTGAATGAGTAAATGGTTAAGTTAATTTGGGGTGGGTATAATTATCATTATTTTTTATTTCAGCTCACCCTTTCTGTTTGTGTTTGGCGATAATCGTGTGACTTATCATACAAGAGCAGATGCGAATCTAGGTGATGACATTGATGCATTGTGGTAGAGTTGGGCTAGCTATGGGCATTGCTTTATGACTTGTTTTCAAACATTTTGTTATTTTCCTTTATTTGGCTTTTGAATTATGGATTGTAATAAGGCCTTGAAGTTCATTTCTATTTTATATGATATAAGTTTTAAATTTTTCTCGCGCTTGGGAACCTTATGCATTATTTGAATTCTATATTTTATTGAAAATTTACTTTATCAAGTAATATCCGCCTAGGGTGTTACAAACTCAACCACTACACTATTACATTTTTTTTATTTCATAACAAAAAACCTTTCAAAGGTTAAATCTAAACTCCCCAAAGCTATCCCACAAGCTCCTCACAACTAAGTCTCTCCAACTACATCTGAATCAACATTTACTCCTATACAACGTAAGTCATATGATCATCGCAGGTGGAAACCACATCCACAAATATGCAAGGGTGAGCTAACCATGTATCACATCACATAACATGCACATTAACATATAACTCACGTAGCATATTATAATGTAACGTAACTCATTCATAAAAAAATCCACTAATACATGTTCTCAACACCATAACTTGAACCAATCAGAATATTACCACCAAGTAATATTAATAGTATGACATTCTTGGAAAGTCCTTTCCCTTGCTTTCCGTAGACTTACTAGCACCAACGCCACCCGCTCGACAAAGCCTTAGGTGGAGCATTCTTGCTAAGCTCATGTTAAAGACTTACGAAGGAATGAAGCCCCTTTACCTCGACTCAACAAAGTCCTCTAGGTAAAGAAACCATCATAGCTTTACAACTATCAGAAAATTCATATTGTCCCACCACATACGTATACTCATTTATGCAACATCCCATCACATGATGCCACATCATACCATTCCATACATATGCACACATAATTCTCATCATGACACATATAAATCCACAATCACTTGATGATACGCTTTCGTGATCAATAACACGTAGGCACATCAAGGCCTCATCATCACATGTATCATAACACATTGACATCATACAATCCTCATCATTGTATTTAACATACATCAATCATCAGGCCCAACATCCTATATACTACAAACAGAGCTATCACAATTTATAACAACAAAGTAACATTGAAACTCAAACAACTATACACCAAACTCCATGGCATTCCATACCTTGCTTCCCAACCCTCTACTTCATGCAAATAGTTCACCATTACAACTCATCAAATCAACCTAAAATGCTAGTTCAACCACTCAATGACATAGTACCACGAATTCCAACTACACTTTTATTCTACACCATAAATTATCATGAAATTCATACCTTTTAATCCAATTTGGCCAACAAAACAATTCTTTGCTCCAATTCAAATAAAAGGTAACAATACTGCAACCATATTTGTCATCATATTTAACCACAAAATTCAACACGACCAAGTTACCATGGAATTTTATCAACTTACCATCCAAGGCTTCCTTCTCCACCAAAAATCAATTCAAATAAAAAAAATATAATTTGATATAATTATTGTCGTTATCATAAAATTGGCAAGACAACAAATGAAAAACTCCATTGCACCAAAAACACACACACACACACACACACACATAAAAGAGCGAAATTTCTCCTATTATAATTTTCACCCAATTCATCAAGATTAACCATTCTCAAGGCCACGAGACATTATGTCTTACTCCGTCATAATACAATGTAGAAAATTCATCTTAGAACATTTCCCACTCAACCCATTAAGAAAACTAAACACCAAATAGATGAAATCAAAAATACAAGAGGACAAGGCTTAGCACCCCTTACACAAAAAATTAACGCTTCCCCCTCTTATATGTTTTTCCACAAAACACTAACAGGCAATTCTTGCAATTCCTAACAAGGTGTATCTTCCCTTACCTGGAATTCCTGCAACGAGACCACTTTTAACTTAGATAACAACTCTATGTTTTCTCTTAACAGGCAATAAAAAAATAATAAAAAATGTATTTTCTTATGCTTATGTTTAGATACAATGCATTTGTCTCAACTTTTCACCTCCCAAGGCACCACTAAATTTACCAAAAAATATACACACATTTTTAGCTTTATACTCTTACCAGGATGCAAACACACAACCCCTAAGACTTAAGCAACACTCCAAACCATATCAACCATCACATTTTCTTCTCAATCAACACGTACATTAACATTTCAATAGCATCCAGACATTCCAAGCATTCAAAAAATTATAAGTAATTTATAAAATATAAGCCAGCCCAAAAACACTCTTTCCAAAACAATTTTAAAACCATTTTTAAAATATAAATGCTCTAAATGCACAAACAAGGAATCAAACTCTTAACTAGCAACACAAGACAAGGCTATAACCAACTGTGCTACACTTCACTTTTGTAGAATTATCTATCTCTTAATTTAAATATTACCCCCACGTCCAATTACCCTCTTAAAAAATATAATTATTTTTCCTAGGTCTTACACAACCTCTATGAACCTCTCCGTTCATAGTACAACACGTGTGAACACATCATGTTACTAACGTCCCCGCTCGTAACACCCTCAAGTTTGAGCATGGAATATATGAACCTCATCGCTCGTATCCCCACACAAGAGTACATCTAATACGAACCTCCATATCCTTATTAATCACGTCTTTCCAACTCCATTACCATTCTCCATACTCATAATCCATGCAAGCATATACTAGACCAAAGACCACCACCACGAGTCATGCAAAACCTAACACCAACGAACACTACCATTGTACTATCGCCTGGTGTAGCCTAAGCACCACTAGGCAAAGTCGTTGTGCAAACTGCCTGGCGATTCTTATACACCGCTAGGCGCCACACACTATATGATCCCTCTGTTGGTAGCTATCGCTTGGTGGTACAACCCGCACCGCCAAGCGCTACACCAATAACACGACTTTAATTGTTTAGGCACTATAGGACCAATTCTAACACAACCAAATCATCACAAGCACGCATCCAGAATATCAATTGCGTATTTTTACAGTTTAACATGCCTCAATTTGCATCACCACAAATCATATGTACCAATCATGAATAATCACTCATACATTCACAATTTCCACCCTTGAATTTGACCATATATATAATTATCAAAGGATCCTTTATGCTCATATTAGGATTCACAAATAACCATGACTAGGAAACCTCAATGCTTATTTAGAAAGCTCAATATGACTCATTTGCACAACTACTATTACCTACGCATCAATTTTATCTATTTTGATATACATGCATTCACCAATAAAGCAATTATCAACATGTGAATAAAATAAAGGAACATTCATATTCATGGAAAGCTCACAATAGAACCCAAACCATACTTCCAACTCGTGCCACATTGAACTTACCTCCAAAATAGTACCTACAACATTTCATTCATCCCAAAACCTCAAACTAAATCAAGTTTAACATTGATGCATATTCATGATTCATACATTAGACTTGCCACTATATAATTCTGCACATTTTTTCATCATACCATAATCAGGAGTGAAAATTAACCCCATCAAGACCCCAACTCACGACCCAAAATAACCAACCACAAAAGGGTTGTTAGACACTGGCTATCGCCTGGCAGCAAGCATGTACCACCAGGCGGTGCATTAGTTTCTGGGCAAAAACCTAGGTTTTCTTGGACCTGCGAGAATCCCTAAAACCCTCAAATTCAATCCAGTCATACATTTATATAAAAACCACATCCAATCACATTTCCAGCATGCATACAAATTCCATTAACCCATACAATTGCAAAATCAACAAAATTGAAATCTACACATCATATTTTACATTCATGTAAGCATCCCATCAAGAACTCATCATCAATAGTGGAAATTCTCAAACAATTATTTTAAGAAATTTACATAACATCGAAAGATAACACAAAACTCGCAAAAACGCAAAAAATGAACTAACCCAGTTTGTGCTGTTTGGCAGACCTTCATTGCCGCCAAGCGGTTTTTGTGCAAAACCCAGAAATTAGGTGAAAATTGCATGCGTCGCCTGGTTGGCAAAGAACGCCGTCAGGCAATTTTTGGACAGAAACCCAAAAATGCGAAAAACAACACGAAATGAAAGAGAATTCATGCATCTAGGCTTCAACATATCACAAAACACATAATTCAATTTAAAACATGAAGGTACAACTCTCCTTACTTGGATTTCCTATTCCAATTGCTCTCCTAATGTTGATTTTTGCCCAAAAATTGGTTACCCCTTGCCGCTAACCACATGGAGGTTTTTGTTCCATAATTGTCATTCCTCTACCTTTCTAGCTTCTTTGAAGGTTGCTAAGTTTTCTAGATTATCTAGCTCGTAGAAAAAATAATAAAGCATAAAATAAAAATAGTTTTAAGCTAGGCAAAGTTCAAACTCATATCCACTCAATTATCAAGCATGTGCATAACCAACAAGCCATTTCATGTTTCATGAAATTCCATGCACATATACAATTATAAAGCTAGATCACACGTCTATGCACACATGCAAAAGAAAACAAATAATTAAAACATCACATTAATGGCATACACAAGATCCAAACTCAAGTCCTCTCAACACCACCCAACACACTTAACCACTTGACCTACCATTGCTTCTTGCTATGACTTGACAAACTGTCTCAAATGGATGTGAAAAATGCATTATTGAATGGTTTCTTAAATGAATAAGTGTGTATTTCCCAACCTCTTGGCTTTGAAGATCACCTCAATCCTAATCATGTTTTTAAATTGAAAACGACCTTGTATGGTTTGAATAAAGCACCACGGCAATGGTATGAAAGGCTAAGAAATTTTATGTTATCAAAAGGGTATGCTAAAGGTGATGTTGATAAAACACTCTTCTTTAGAAAACATGAAAGTGATGTTATAATTGTTCAAATGTATGTTGATGACATTACCTTTGGTTTAAATAATATATCTATGTGTGAAGAGTTTGTTTCATCTATGCAGTGTGAATTTGAAATGTCTATGGTGGGTGAGCTAACCTATATTCTGTAACACCCCAATTTTGGATGTCACGAAAAGATATAACACATTCACATTTTAATGTATAACGATTTTATCCAAAAACATACTTAGGCAAAAGTTTATTTTAATTGTAACTATGTAGTTTAAAATGTCCATTGTTAACAGAAAAATTCCAAATAACAACTACAAAACAAAAACAAAAATTACATAGTCTTCATTATTTGATGCAAAATTTAATAAAACCCTCGATTCATCCCATCCTTTCCGCGATCTACTTCATGCCAGAAACATCTGCATTATTACCTGCTCTCATATAACACACACGTCATACGATCATCGCACACACACAAACACAAACAAAGAAATAGGGGTAAGCTAACCATAAACAATGATATATAAAAGAAATTCAGCAAAATAAAGCATGACAATTAAGACTCAACATCACATCTAAACAACATATTAAAGCATTATAACCACAATGAAGCTTTGGTTTTAACACACAACCCCCAAATCCAAAAAACCATACAAAAAAAAAAGACTATCACATTAATTTAGATCCTTAAACATAGTAATCATAATCAAGTTTTGGTTTTCCACCACCCTTTACCCCACCACACATCTAGTTTCCTAGAATCTGACGGTTTGAGTAGTCTCGCCACCGTAGCAATGACAAATCTCCCTTATTCCTCAAGGACTTATGAGTAAAAATGTCGGTGCATCGCACACCTAGGACTATACTCAACAACAACCCGAAAGTAAGGTGAAACATCCTTCCTCTCTCCACTGCTTCACATAGGCGAGGGAGTTCAGTACTCGAACCAATCCTCTACACGTACTTCACTAAGGTGAAAATGAACCCTTTCCACTACTTCACACAGGTGAAAGACTCTTCATTGGTGTCTAGGTACAGAAAACCTCATACAACCCTAAATTCCACCAACAATACAAACCAAAGCAAAATAACACTTGCCACATGCAAAAGTAGATATCTCCAATAAATCACTAGATCCAATGTACCAATCAAACACATGAAATATATGATCACAACAATGTACTATCATAAACCAATTGAATCAACATATATATATGGTACTAGAAATCAAGGTACTCACACGTAATACAACGACATATATTTCAAGATCACTCCCACAAGTAATTCACATAACAAGTAACCGAACGAATGGTATTCAAATCAAACAAAATCACACTATCTCATCATGCCTAAGAACAATCAAAACCTAGTCTCAAATACCCCAAAAGAAAAGAGAAAACATCCAAGACTACCAGACCTAGTAGAACGTTCTATCATGAATACAAGAGTCGTCAACTAAGTTTACAAATGGAAATGTGGCTAAATTCAAAAAGATAAAGATAAAGTAACCTTGTATTTAATATAGTCTGCACCAAACACAAAAATAAGAATGAAATATAATGCATGCAAAGGAAAAGTACAACACGTGATAAAAAAGCATAGAAAGGAATCGAGAGAGAAAATACTAATATAAACAAAAGTTGCCACAAACAGCTTGTCCCATCAAGCTTTATGAATTTACATGCTCATTCTATTAACAACCTGCACCACTAAAAGTTTAAAATCAAGAAAGAGTTATTATGCCTTGGAAGTAAGAAAGACATGTATCCCACTACAACAGAACAAAAAGTCTTGTGTGCATGTAATACAAAGAAATCTCAATGTGCATTGGGTATACCAGAGAAGGTCTAAAGCTGTTGCATCATCCATGTGAACAGAAAGAAACTACGTATCTTACTAATTCCTTCTTCAACACTGCATCGATAGAAGAGAAAGGGAACCAAAGGCTGCTCTCCTCACCCTAACACCATTGCCACACACCAGATTCAAGACGTATACACCACACTCAAAGCTCACAAAACTCCATGAAAAGTGGGAGGAAACCTTGGATACCATGCATTCACTTAAAGAGTTGTAGTGTGAACGAAAAACAAAATAAGTGCACTATGATTAGGAACGACACAACCCCAAACCTTGTAGGAATGCACTCCTCGCGTAGGTGTGAAACCAATGAGATTCCAACACCGAAAAAAACATACGGCTATAGCAAATTATAAAGAATGGAAACCAATTTCATGTATGAAAACTCATCCATGCAAAAAAAACCCCAACTACAATCTTTAGGAAAACAAAGTGGGAAGTTTTAGCCACCACGAGCGTGAACAATGTAGTTGTTAGTGTGACCCACAGTTTCAAAGGTAAACTACACACAATAATAAAAGAAATAGAAAGAGAGAGAGAGAGAGAGAGAGAGAGAGAGAGAGAACTCGTGCAAGGAAAAGATAAGAGAAATGTAAGGGAGGAAGACCCATGCATACCCAACACCAAACACTGCAACCTATTTTAAGAGAAACCTAACATACGTATAGTTTGCACCTACAAACACTATCAACCCAAACATAAGCCATGATTCATGCAAAAGAACAAAAAATGAACAAGGAATAAAAGACTCCAAGGTTCTCCACGAAACCTATACCCAAAAAAAAAAAATTCAAGCATTGCATACATACATTATAGAAGAATAACCTAAAACCACACATCAAGCCACAAACAAAGAAAGAAATACTCATCTTCCCCTACATATATATTGCAACAACAATTTTTATGAAGATAGAAAAGATAAAAGAAGAATAAAATATACATGCATCTCAACAACTATATATATATATATGCATGCCATAATGGCAACGATATAAAAAAAGCACTGCAGTGATCAAACTTAATAGAAAGGAAGAAAGAGGAAAGCAAAATGCAAAGGAAACACTACCAAACCCTTTCCACCAACCAGGTTTGTTGGTTCGAACCTCCACACATGAAACACATTGATGAGTTCAAATTTTTGCCCTCATTTAATATTTAAATTTGGGGATTTAATTGAATTTTATGTGCTTAAAGATTGATTTAATTAGGAGTTGTGATTATTGGATTTATTGAGTAAGTTTGGTAAAAGTGGCGTAAAAATTGATTTTAGTTGCATAAAATATTATTGGATATTCTAACGTTTGTTAATGCAGCTGGAATTTATTTTTGGTCAATTA
>Ga0209389_1002370_pt1 | contig 14387 bp, 10 predicted proteins | sample CowpearedBW_FD_187526 | JGI IMG/M metagenome (GOLD analysis project Ga0209389, IMG submission 187526) | Root nodule microbial communities of legume samples collected from California, USA - Cow pea red BW (SPAdes) (version 2) | ecosystem: Host-associated > Plants > Roots > Nodule | place: USA...
GATGAAAATTTTGTCATGAAAGTTTAGACACTTATAACCCTTGTGAGATTTGTTGTATCCGAAGAATACATATTGTGTACTGTGGAATTGAAGTTTGTGTTGATTGTATGGTTTAAGGCAAGGATAGTAGGCACAACCAAATGGCTTTAGAGCATCATAGTCAGGTCTCTTTCCAAATAACAATGAAAAAGGACTTTCATTTGGGTTAACTGATGAAGGCAATCTGTTGATGAGATAAACTGAAGTAGAAAAAACTTCCCACCAATAGTGTAAAGGCATTTTTGCCTGTGCCAAAAGTGTGAGCCCTAGTTCAGTCACATGTTTGTGTTTCCTTTTAGTTCTACCATTTTGTTGAGAGGTATACGGGTAAGACATTCTAAATTGAATTCCTAATTCAATAGCTATTTTCTGGTCAAGTTTAAACTCACCTATACCGTCACATTGAAGATCTTTTATCTTCTTGTTAAATTGGTTTTCAACCAGACTTTTGAATTGAGTGAAAGCATGTATTGTTTTTTTATTCTTGTTTTAAAGGTAAAATCCAAGTGAACCTCTGTAATCATCAATGAAAAGAACATAGTACTTAAAATTAGAGGGAGATAAAATTAGGACAGGTCCCCATACATCACTGTGAATCAATTTTAAAGCTTCCTTAGATGAGAGGAAGAAGATTTAAATGGTAACAAGTGAAGTTTTCCAAATTGACAAGTTTCACAAAAATGAAAAATTGATCACGTGATCATGTCTTGACATTGCAATTCTTCAACACCTTTTCTAAGACTTCATTGTTGGGGTGTGCAAGCTTTCTATGTCAATTCTGCTTTAGCGACTGTTAGGTGAAAAACGACAAGTGCACCGATCGCATGTAGCAAGTAATAAATATCGTTCTCTCCACATGGACTTGTGCAACACATGACAACTCTCATAATTCACAACTCAAATAGACAACAAAGCTCACAAAAACGCAAAGAAACTCTTTTTGGTATTTTATCAAACAGTTGGTGTGCAACAGAAATTTAACATAGATTATATACAATTGTCAAGATTATATTTCATTCACTTTATTCTCATGCATTCACAAACATCTCAATTCCAATTTCATGTCAAAATCAACTCATAAGAATACTCAAATCTTATTCCTAGCGACTTTAAGTCTATGATAACTCATCAAGTTCTAATTCCTTGAATCCTCAACAAGTGAAATCATACATTAAGTTCAAGAGTCTTAAGACTACTAATGAATCATGTTTTATCCCTAGATACAAGCTCCATTAGGCATTCAATTTCAGTTCTAGGTTCAAAAGACATTTCCAACACCTCAAGAACCATAAATCATGCATGAGTGACCAAACCAAAGCAAGCATTAAACATGGAAATCAAATGCTAACATAGAAATGGAAAAATATATGGATTAACATCACAAAATACACAAGAATTTAGTTCATTACATCTAAACTTAACAAATAGGTTAAGCTCTCCATGCTGGAGAACCTAGGTTTTATAAATTAGAGAGATAGGGAAGAGATGGAAACCAAAGAGAAGATGCAAGCCCTCTCCCAAGGTTCTTAGCAGTTGTTCCATGCTCCAATTGTGCCTCCCCTTCGCATTAACACCTCCAATTCGTAACCCATCTTTCTCTCCAACCCCAAAAGGAGGGAAAACCACCATGAATGGAGGAGAAGACCCAAGGAGAAGTGGGAGAGCTTCCCAACACCCCTAGCAACCTCCAAGAGGTTCTCCAAACACCCAAAAGTGTTTCTCTATTGTGCAAAATGAGGAATGGTCCAAACCCTTGTGAGAAACAAGATTAAAAACCCATTTTTTGACATGTCAGCGAGCCATCGCTCAGCCTTGTCTCTGAAGCGCTCAGCGCCAGATTTTGCGAACTGAATGGCGCTCAACCCCACTTTCCATCACTCAGCCTTGTGGCGCTCAGCCCCAGTTCGCCATCGCTCAACCTTAGGCAGTTTGACAGCATTATGTATTTGAAGCATTGAGCGTGATTCCAGTGGCGCCCAACATGGGTATTTGCTTCAAAATCAATATTTTCTTGTTCAATCATACTCCCTTGAGTTCTTGCTTGTTTTCTTCCACTACAAATGCTTCCTATTAACTTATTTAACACACTTAAAAGAGATATTAGAGACAAAACAAGCATAAAATAACTAAAACACAAAACAATACAAAACACACTAAATTTAAGGATATAACAAGATAAAAGCTAGGAAAGAGTTGATTTATTCATGGTAATAAACACACAAAAAGAGGTAAAAATGGACATTATCAGTGACATGTAGACACATGGATCTTTATTGACTCGAGAGTTGACATTTGAAAGTTGGTATAATTCATCTCTAAGTTCCCCTCTTAGTAGTATTTTCCCTGTCAATTTGTCCTTCATATAACAGTAGTTTGCATCAAATTCAACAAGGGCATTATTGTGTGCAGTTAGCTTAGATACACTCAACAAATTTTGTTATTTCTAGAACATATAGAAAATTATGCAAGTTGATGTTATTCAATTTAGTTGTGTTTGAGGCCAATATTTTCAATCTTTCACCATTTCCAACTAAGAGAGAATAAGTTATATCATTGTTATCATTAAGATCTTGAAGTTTCTCATTTTGATGGGTCACATGATTGCTAGTTCCACTATCAAAGTATCATTCATAGCCCTGACTGTGGTAGGGGGAGGCTATGAAAGCATTGTGATTTTCTCTCTTGTTATTTTCAGCATTATGATTTAAACATGTGTATAACTTATCATAACGATAAAAAAAATTCACTGCTATGTGTCTGATCTTGTTATATATATACCTAACATATTGGTTTAGATCTACCTCTTCCTCTACCTCCTCTAAAGTTAGAGCCCCTCCAATTACCTTGTGTCCCTAATTTGTTGCTTCTGAAATCAATTTTGGTTGCAAAGTTTGTTGAAGTATTCATTGAAAGATTATTGAAATTATTCAGTTGGTTTATTCTGCTTTCAAAAGCCAATAGTTGGGCTTGTAGATCAACCCAACTAAGGTTGATTTGATCATATAATTTGACCACCACCGGATTGTAATCAGCATCCAGTCCATTCAGCGTTTGAATCATCAAATCTGAGTTGGAGATTAGTGATCCTGCCATCTTTAATTTATGAGCAAAGTTCATCATTTTTAGAAGATATGGATCCATCTTCATTTCTCCTTTGCGAGTGTTGTGAAATTCTGACTTGAGGTAGATTGTCCTTGATTTTGTGTATGCACCTGCTAAGCTTTGGGCTTCATCCCAAAGTTCCTTAGAGGTTTCACAATGCAGCAATTGTGTTGTAATATCAATGGTCATTGAATTTCTTAGCCACCTAGGAGAGCTTGATCTTGTGCAATCCACTCTTCATAATCAGGATTGGTTTTATGAGTTTTGCCACTTGCAGTGACAAACGGTTCTAGGCATTCTTTTATTCCTAGTATGTAGCAATCAAGTTTACAACCTCTTATCAATGGAAGAACTAGTGACTTCCATAGGAGATAGTTATCTTTGTCCAACCTGACAGAAACAGTTGTGAGTAGGTCATTTTTTTTATTTGTGTTTGTTGCAGAAGACATGATTGGATCGAGAGCCTTCAAGCTTAAAACCTCTGATACCAAGAAAGATAAAATGGACAAATATTGCAGTACTTTTGTATTGCAGATGTTGTGTTTATATAATACAGTACAATACGGTATAATCATAATCTCTATAATAAAATCATCATCAAATATATAAAAATATGATCCTAAACATTTTTAGAAAAATATATAAACAGGATAGTATATTTCCCTAAAATTTGTATAAAAATATAAGGTGGACTACACTACTAGATTAGATTGGGATTTTTAATCGATCGATACATTTTAAATTATTTTCAATCTCTCATGTCAATCAAAAATGAATTAGAACGAATTATAACATACCATATTAGTTCTCATAGTATTGCCCTTACAAAGTAAATTAAAGTTATTAATTATAACAAAATAATTTAATATTTAAATGTAATTATTATTTGAATTTATTCAAAAATATTAATAATTAATTAAAATGTTAAAGATATGTATATGACTAAATATAATTAAAAAATATTTACATAATTAACTACATTTTTAACATATAAAAGAATTTAAAAATAAAAGAAATTAGCAAACCAGCTGTTAATCCATCAACCTGACTATTGCGGGTCAAAATTTTCATTTTCAGTCCATTATAATACATCTCTTTTCCATGGCCTAATAAGTACATAAAAAAGAGTGATACAGATCCTTATGCCACTCTTATTTGAAAACAAATTATTTGAAAATAAATTATAAACAAAAATAAGCAAGAAAACAGTAGCTATAATAAATTCTAAAACGTGTTTAAAAACAAATTATAAACAAGAAACTATAAAAGATCTGTACCTGCACCATGGATATTAATTCCTACTCCAACCTGTTCCATAAGGAATGACATAAATGGAAAAAGAAAGTCCTTGACAGAGTTAATTAAGAATTCGCTAATCAATAATTAGGAAGTGCAGGCAGATACATGACAAGACATGACATACACAACCAAAGACGTTTCTTAGTAAATAAAAGCTCGACAAAGCAGGACCTGCACATGCATGCACTACTAGTCTCATGCATGTACAATTTTCAACCACTAACTTGTACCATATCTCTTTTTCGTGTTTGGTCTCAGTGTTGTTGTTCAACATGGTGATGTATCTACCCTCCAATAAGTCTTTTCTTTTCTCAGCTTCTTCATCCACCACTACACATATAAATATATACGTTCAGTGAGTTACCTAAGAAGCAATAATCTAACAGTAGTACATAAAATGGAGGGATTCGGAGTAAGAACCAGCAGCAGCAGAAAAATAAGGGTTGTGGGTGGTATTTTGAAGTTGAAGGGTGTGTTGGAAAAGCTTCAAAAGAGTGTCTTGTTGCGGAGACATAAATCTGGTTCCTGTGGAAGAGATTATGAAGAAGTAGGAGATGTGAAAGAAGGACATTTTGTTGTGATTGCAAAGGATAATGAGGAGGCAAAGAGATTGGTGGTTCCATTGAGCTTTTTGAAGAACTCAACATTCTTGAAGCTGTTGGAGGAAGCAGCAGAAGAATATGGGTTTGATCAACATGGTGCACTAACCATACCTTGCAGACCTAGTGAACTTGAGATGCTGTTGAATCAGTAATGGAAAGAAAGAGAGATTCTGATGCTGCTAGGGAAAACTCCTGCAAAAAACCATGGCTAAAAGCTGGTTTTTTATATATCTGAGATAAATTTGTACAGATATTATGAAAATGTACAAGTAAAAAAATATTACTGGTCATAAATACGTCATACTTCACATTATTGAAGTGAAGTCGTAATTAATCATCACTAGTAATATTTTTTTTTACTTATTCAGTTTTGTGATACATAGGTAAATTTGTCTGAGTAAAAGAAAAAAAAAACTAAAAGCTACAAAAGCTATTTACTGATATTTTGAGCCTATACTACTACCAGAGCTTTTACTTATTTAGTAGTCATTAGAAAAAGAGGAAAAAATGATCGTAGCACATAGCAGATAGCAGAAAATGTTAGTAGTCTCCCATTATTATTATGCTTACTAATTACATGACAGTATAAACTGGACATTTACATGTTTTCTGCATATATAACAATGAGATTGGTGTTGAATGCTTATATATATATATATATATATATATATATATATATATATATATATATATATATATATATAAATATATATATATATATATATATATTAATGTGAGAGATTGTTTCAATGTAATCTGTAGTGTTAAGTTCAGATATTAAAATTTAAAGGTGAATTAAATAGTTTAAATATTAAACATAATAATTCTACTGTATTCAAGCAAGATCTTTTTAATTTAAAGTATCTAGAAGAAGGGGTTTAGTTCATTGATATTAGAAGGAAAAAATAGGTTGAAGACAGGGTGAATTGAATTTTTTTAGTTTTTAAAAAGAATCGAAAACTGTTTTCTATGAATTAATTAATTCTGTTGATCAAGTATCATCTTTTCTCTTGCGAGATTATGAAATTGATTTAAAACTTTTAAATATTGAAAAATACATTCTAAAAGATATTTCTCAGATTTTCAAGAACATATATAAAAAAAAAAATTCAAAAGAAATAATAACATATCAAGGCTTTTATATATGATTTACTTTTCATCCAAGTAAAGAGCTGTATTCAGACTCTCAAATATAGAAATTAAGATTCAAACTAAACTTTCATAAGTTTATTATTACTCATGTATAAAAAATTAATCAAGAATTTTTATTTTCTTTTTTAGCTCACATAAACACTTTCAGATATTTTTATATGAAAATTATCATAAGAATAAAGTATATCTTTGAATTAAATATATTTTTAATCCGTTAACTTTTGATGAATTTTAAAATTAGCATTAAAACAAAAATATGTCAAACAATATAAATAACTGAAATATGAAATGCGTACAAAATATTAAATAAACTTAATAAAATTAAATTAAAAAAATTAAATCTACGTATTTTAAAAAATAAAGAAATAAATTAGTCCAAAATTTAAAATAGACTAATTCTAAAATTTACTAAAGAAAAAAACATATTTAACTTTTAGCGCAAACCTTATTAAGATTTAAGCTTCAAAGAAATGAAAAGTTTTAGGCATCACTTTGACTAAGCTTTTTGCGAAAAAAGTGAGAATTTTTTAGGCATCACTTTGACTTAGCTTTTTGCGAAAAAAGTGAGAATTTTGTATATGCCGAAGACTTTGTTCTTTATCACCAAAGAATTTTCTTTATAATCCTGATTAAAGATATCAATGTAAAAATGTTTTTTATTTCTAAAAAAAAAATATCTTTATAGTAATTTCTAGGCACTATCATATTTAATTTGTTAAATTTGCACAAATAACAAATTTAAAAAACAATTAAAAATTTTATAATTTGATAAAAAATAACTATTTATAGTAATAATATCATTCAATTAAGATTTAAAAAAAATAACAAAAAGAGATTCATATATAATTTTATAATAAATTTACAAAAAAAAAATCGTAAAATATGAACTTTTAGAAATTTAAAAATCATCAAGAACATAAATAAAGTCTTATGAGTACACAGAATACTTACTAAACGTTGACTGTTGACTATTATAAAATCCTCTCTTCAAAAGAAAGAGTTAGAGAATTATTTAATAACATTTTTAAAAAGGTTAAAAAGAGGAGATAGTGTTCTCTCCCAGATTTTATTCAGGAGGTACAGCGGAGGAGTGTTTCTCATATCTTGTATAACATGTTATGTTTCATTGAATTAAAAAAGCAGTGTCCACATTTTCTTATTATGCTGTTTTATTTTATAGAAAAAACATTTAACATTCATTTAATTACACGTATTATGTGTAGTTTAAAACTTAAAAATCACATTAAAAATAATATAAATTATGTTTATATTATACTCATAAAAAAATAATAATAAACGAGTCATATTACAAAGAAATAATGACCCTGTTATATCTTTCCCCCCACTAATTAAACTTTCCCTTACTGTTAAATAAATAATAGAAAGATTCAAGAACTTTAAAGTGTAATTAAAAAAAATAGAAATCAGGAGAATCTCATTGTTGTAAATAATAAATAATAAATAACAATAACTAATCTTAGTACTATAGTACTGTTAAGATTCGAAAGCTCCGTTGGAAAAGCAGGAGCGAAAATTGTTTCATAGAATTTCACATTTATATAAACTTAAGAATCAAGTAAAAAGAAAGAATATTAAATTCATCGTTATCTATCTTTTACTCTCCTGTAGCATCGAAAAAAATTAAACAGAAGAGATATTTACATCTACCTGTTTTAAAATTCAAAATTATAAAAACATAGCAATTTAATTCTTAAATTTTCTCATATCTCAAATTAAATTAAAAGATGGTAAGGATGGAATCTTCATGAAAAGCTAGCAGGGAAAAAAGTGAAATAGTGAACTAACAGTAATTATAATACCAAAAATATAACACTCTGGGTACAAATAGTTCATTTCTAGAATAAGCCTCTTAATCGTAGATATTCAGATAGGGACTGTCTACCTCAAGGTGATATCCCATTTATCCATGCTGGTTAACAACCAAGCAAATAAATGATAAGCACAACAAATAGTAATAGTAGATAAGAAAAAAAAAATATTACCAGTCCAAACCTCGGCATCTCGGCTAGAAGAAAAATCATAACCACTTTCTATACCATATACCGATTATGCCAATGGAAATCGTCCAAGTTGAGGGAAATCCAACTCAAACGGTACCACCCACTCATGAACAACGAGTGAGAAATACTCGGGCAATGAAAAATCCCCACTACCTTACCTTCTTTAGTCAGATAAACCCGCCTTGGCCTTTAAATGCGCCTTGAATTCCATGATGCCACCCTCCCATCTAGTCACACTTTGATTAGCACATACCCATATCTCATGGGCCACCTGATTTATGAGCCTGAAATCATGGCTGACAAGCACCAAGCCACCGTCCCATTCATTCAATGCCTCAGCCAAAGAATCAATTGTCTCAATATCCAAATGATTAGTTGGTTCATCCAAAAGAAGCATTTGTGGCTGCCTCCAAGCTAACCAAGCAAATATCACCCGACTCCTCTGCCCATCCGACAAGTTCTTCATTGGCATCACCTGGGCTTTACCTGATAGACCAAACTTCCCTATCGCTGCCCTCATCTTCTCTTCCTCGTTTCCAGGATATTCTTTAATCATAAACTGTAGAGCTGACATATCCAAGTCTAGCTTTTCAGCCAAATGCTGGTGATATTGAGCAATCCGAAGATGATTATGACGCCGAACCATGCCATCAGAAGGCATCAAATCACCTGTCATTAGCTTCAGTAGTGTACTCTTCCCAGCCCCATTGGGTCCAACCAGTGCGACCCTAGAATCTAAATCAACCCCAAAGTCAATGTTCTTGTATATAAGGTTATCAGGAGTGTAACCAAACGACACCTCAACAAACTGGAGAACAGGAGGGGGAAGTTTTCCAACATCAGTAAAACGGAAAACCAAAACCTTGTCCCTAACCACCTTTTCTGCAAGTCCACCACGTTCCATTTTTGCCAATGTTTTCTCCTTACTCTGTGCCTGGCGAGCAAGTTTTGCAGAACCATGACCAAATCGAGCAATATATTCCTTCATTGAGGCAATCTGCTCCTGCTCCCACTTATACTGTTTCATCTGGTTCTCTTCTAGCTCAGAACGAGTCTGAACATATTGATCATAGTTACCAGTATAGAGCTTCAGTTTTTTGCTTTGCATGTGGATAATATTTGTGCAGACACCATTAAGAAAGTCCTGAGAGTGTGAAATCACAACAAGAATACGTTCAAACTTCTTCAAACTCTCCTCCAGCCACACACAAGCTTCCAAATCTGCAAACAGATTTAAAAAATTTTAAGAACAAGCTGGTAGAAAATTCCAAAAGAGGCAGCAATAATAACAACAATAAGCGTGGAACAAAATGCATACACCAAATTCAATATAACTAAATCAAATAACTGAATATGCCAAAAAGGCCTAAGATGGACAATTGCCAAGGTAGAGAGTATACCAAGGTGATTGGTTGGTTCATCGAGTAGAAGAATGGTTGGGTTCATAAATAGAGCTCGAGCTAATGCAATTCTCATTCTCCAACCACCAGAAAAATCACGTGTCTTTTTTGCCTGCATTTGCTTGTCAAAGCCAAGACCATATAAGATTTCCGCAGCACGTTTTTCTGCAGTTGCTGCGTCTAAGGCATCCAATCGCTCATAAACACGTTCCAGGGACTCACCACCTCCATCATCCTAGAACCATGATTTCTCAAACAAGTTAGAAAGCCTACAAAATTAAAAAACAAAAAGGCACAGAATCTAGAAAAATAATTACTTCAACAAACCTGTGCAGCCAAAATTTCAGCTTCTTTCTCCAATTTCAACCTTTCCTCATCACAGCTTATGACAGCTTCCAATGCAGACATGTCAGAGGCTTCAATCTCCCGGGTAAGGTGATAGATATCCATATGTTCAGGAATTGGAAGTTCCCGCTGACCAATGGCTGTAAGCAGTGTAGATTTTCCACAACCATTTAATCCAAGTAAACCATAACGCCTGAAAGAAATCCAAAGCAATCACAATCAATGGTAAAAATTGAAGTGACGAATATATGCAACGCATCACATGTGGACAAGTAAGGGTAAGGATAACAAACCTTCCATAATTAAGCTCCAGTTCAGAATCAACAATGAGATCATGTCCATGGAATGTAACAGATAAAGACTCTATCTGCAATTTAAGAAAACATGACCAATCCCATCAATACAAAACATTAATCATTATCAGCATTAACAAAGTTATAATTAATATGGTAGAAATGTCCATTTGCTGCACAACATTACCTACCTCAGAAGGGTTTGTAATGGGTGAGTATTTGGTTACATTCACAAAGGAGAACCATGGCAACATGGTAGAATAGCCAAGCTACAGACCCAACTGCCCAGCTAGGCGCTCAAATACGTGCACGCACGCTAGCAACAATAAGCTACAAGTAAGACTCACTAAACCGGGAATGTCTACCACATTCTAGAAAACTTACACATTATCAAGATAGATTATGACCGCTATAAGGATGCAGGCAACAAGTGCGTCAATAATGTTAGGTCTTCTGTAAACTTTGCTCTAAAAAACGTATAGACTAAATCGAATATATATATTTAATGAAAGCTCTTCGCAGATTTTTGTGCTTTTCAGAAACCAAGGCAGAACTTCTTATTAAAAGTGTAAACGAAAAAATCTAAGCGCTAAATTGCTAAACATTTTGCTGCCTGGTAGAGTATCATCAAACATTAGGAATAGAGTTCAGAAAAAAACCTAGCATAACATAAATATCTGTCTGATAGATGATATAACTAAAATAAATTTGTGTTATTAGTTTTTTCATCAATTTTACAAAAACGATTCTATATTACGAGAGAATTCCCTACAACAAAGAGATTCATGTATAACTATGTAATCACAGCAGTCACGGTTAGTGTTACTCACTCGAATATCTCTGGAAAGAGGATGTGAACAGAGAACTCCGGTACAGGTCCGATCCGATATATGCATATCGGCGATTCCGTTGGCGGCCTTATCGGCAGCTTTGGAAGATGCAGCAGCGACGACGGCAGCGGCGGCGGCCTTTCCACCTCTTTTAGCGGCGGCGGCGGCCTTCTTCTGTGCAGCCTTCTTCTTGCTAGCGTCGGAAACCATCCTTAATCGCTAATCGAATACGAATTACGAACAAAAGTTTGGATCGGAAAGGAGAGATGGAGATAGATCTAAAAAATGACCCTAGGGTTTCGCGGAACAAAGAGAAATAAAAACTGAACCCGAGAGAAAGCTTAGGGTTCGAGGTTTGAGTTCTTGAAGGAGGTAGTTGTGGACAGAGTGAAGCGAGGTTTGAGATATATATAGAGAGAGAGAGAGAGGAAGGGAGGTGTGGGCTTCCGCTTTGGTTGCGTGTTCGAGTTGGACTGTGACTCACAAAGGTAATGTCAAATTTGTGCTAACTAGTGGTGCTTTTATGCTTAAGTGACTTATTATGATGGGCTTCCTAGAAGGGAATTTCTTCCCGCACCCCTATATTTTCCTCCTACACCCCGTATACTTTTAAAATTTCAATTATACTCCTGTTCCTGTTGTAATTATATCCCGAATTGAGTAATTTATATAAATTCTGGATTGCAAAATTCCTAATATAAATTTATATTTCAAATTACATGATTCGTAATGAAAATTTGGAAACTAATAAAAATGTAAATTATGTTACAAATTGCACAATTCCTAATGTGAAAAAAGATAAAAGAATAAGATAAAGATAAATTTAACTTTTTACCTTTATGGAAGTACAATAAAAAAAATGTGAAGGTGCAAGAAGAAATTCTCTTATTTTTATCTTGTAAATGGATCAGCCCAGATCGTTCTCCACCGGACCAGAAAACTTATTATCTTCGCCGTTGTTACGTGAGTATCGTTTTTTTTATCATGCCCACATTATGCAATTTTTTTTTCTTTCAGCAAATTGCGGTTACTATTGTTTTTATTTTTTAAAGGGTGAACTCACTAAAAAACAGATTGAGTTAAAAAAATATTTTTCTCTTAGAAATTAGTCTTTTTAAAGAAGAAAAGAAGTGGGCCAAATATATTTTTGGCAAAAAAAATAAATTAATTTTTATTAAGATTGGTCATACTTGGATCAACTTTTTCATATGGCAAGAAAGCATCATCAAACTATCAAACCCAAATAGTATATTCATATTGCTGTTCTATGTAAGATCAAGAAAATAATGAATAAAGTAAAATAAAACTAAAAACAATATATATTAATGTTGTCAACTTTTTAACACCATAACCTAACTAAACTATTATATGTAAAAATGTTAACTATTTTGACTGCGTGAAAAAACAAGTTTAATTATTGTGATAATAACCACAATAGAAGTCGTGCAATACAAAATATTTTGCTGATAATATATATTCATTAAATTGGAAGTAATATTAAACTAGGTTTTGCGAAAAAGTAATGCGAAACTATTTTTATTGTATTTTTTTATTTTTCATTTGAGAGATAAGAAGAAATTAGGAGTGAGAATCCGACCTGTTGTAATGTGTTGTGCCAGAAGACAGGTTGGTGGGTTTATTCACCACTTTTTTATTTATTTATTTATTTATTTAAATTTAAAATTTTATTTGTATATGTGTATTTATATAAATAAATATTAAAATTATATTTAATCACAGTCTTAACATCCTTTTTAACATCCTTAGAAAAAAAAAATCATTTGATTGAAAATATGTAAAATATTGTGAGATGAGTAGACAACCTTCTTTCTTTCTTCAGCTTTTTTGCTTAATCCGTTAAATATTTTACATCCTTTTAATGAAATGATGTTCTTCCGAAGTTATGGATTTGAAATATCTCCAGGAACTAAAACGAGAAAATATATTAAAACTATATATAAAACTAATGAGTTTAGATTTTTTACTATTTTTTTATTAAACATATAAAATATACTATATTAATATTTTCAATATCTTTATAATATATTTTAAAATTTTAAAATCAATAGGTATCAAAATATTTTGAAAGCATGGTAGGAAAATAGTAAAAAAAAACAAACAGAGAAACTAAATTCAAAACTAAACATTTGTGATTATTTTCTGGTGAGTAAGATTCTTGCAGTCTCTTGTGCACTGGCAGTATTATTTTGTCATCATTTAATTAAACTTTCATTCCTTTGGAAATCTTCTATACCTTTATTATTTATTTGGCCATTCTTTAACAGTCTAAGCATTGTTTTTATTATCTCGTCTACTTTAACTTTTGAATGCAATGCACTTTTCTGTATGCTTTTAGCTAAAGACAATTATTAAACTTTTGCTTTATTACCATTTTCTTTGTTTTCTATATACTAGCTACTTGCACGCAAAAACAAATTAATTACATAAAAAAAAACGTATTTTTAACTAATGGAACGATTAATTAGTTTAAATTTTCAACTGAGTGTGGATATTTTTTGTGAATAATTCATGTTGTTAGTTCCAAATCCACTAAAAACAATCTGCACTATATATTTTTCAAGTTAGTTTTTGTTGAATTAAACTTTAAACATTATCTTACAAAATCAGTTTTGTAATCGTTCAATTGTTAAATAATATTAGGATCGAGCGTTTATTACTAGGTCAAAAGTTATAGTTATTAGTCAGAATGCAACTCTTTTCATTTAAGAGTGTAACATAAGTCTAAGCGCCACAATTTATTCGATTATGACTTAATCCACTTGGCTCTGACATGGAACAATTGATGTCACTTGTAACCATTTTTTTCCTCAGCAATTATCTTACTAGGAATCTCACTTGAATTGTGACTTGGTCCACCTAATTTCAGTCACGGGATAATTGTCCAATCTACAACAAAAAGTAATAAGATTAATTGTGACCTATACAAACTTAGGGGGGGAAAAAAGTAATTTGTGTGCGTTTTGATGAGAAAGGTTCTCTATGGTTGTTCAGTTAATCATAATTACGAAGACTTTTCGTTTCTTTTGTTTCCTTTGCGCCTTCTAACTTAGAAGAACAAAAAGTGAGGTACGTCTCTATTTTTTTCCGTGTTGGAAAGTCTCTCAAATTCATTGACTTGGAAGTCTCAAAAGTTAAAGGATATATATGAAAGGATTTTTTGGCCCCCCATTGTACTATGGATAAGAAAATGTGACACTAAATATATTTTTTTAGAAAATACTTTTTCTTTCATAATTATACACAAAGTAGTATATATATATATATATATATATATATATATATA
>Ga0209389_1002381_pt1 | contig 14374 bp, 10 predicted proteins | sample CowpearedBW_FD_187526 | JGI IMG/M metagenome (GOLD analysis project Ga0209389, IMG submission 187526) | Root nodule microbial communities of legume samples collected from California, USA - Cow pea red BW (SPAdes) (version 2) | ecosystem: Host-associated > Plants > Roots > Nodule | place: USA...
AATAATTATTATTATTATTATTATTATTATTATTATTATTATTATTATTATATCTATATCTATTCTATAATAATAAAGGGAATTCTCTTTTTGTGTCCATATTTCATAATACTCGTTTTACTTTTAATTATTTTAAAAATTAATTATTTTATAAATAATTTACTTTTAATTATTTTTCTACAAATCTCTTTTATTTTAAATTATTATTTAAATTTTCTTTTTACATATCTTATTTTTATTTAAATTATTTTTATTATTGATTTTAAATTTTTTAAAAATTAAAAAATACAAATACACGTACGTGACCACCTATGTGTTCGCTGGTTAATATTAATATTAATAATATTATTATTAATACTATTAGTATAATCTATTGTTATTATTATTAATTATTTCCGAAGAAAAAAAGAAACATAATTAGCGGAAGCTATCTGATCTTCCGTATCCACTTCTTCCTTCATCCCTTCTCTCATTTGAAGCTTCGCGAACGAACATAACGAACCCAATACACAACCATTCCATAACCAGACAAACACACAAACAAACATGTCCGGTGTGGGCCCTCTTTCCCAGGATTGGGAACCCGTCGTCCTCCGCAAGAAAGCTCCCACCGCCGCGGCCAAGAAGGACGAGAAGGCCGTCAACGCCGCCCGCCGTGCCGGCGCCGATATCGAAACCCAAAAAAAATGTTCGTTTCCAATACCCTCGATGAAAAAAGTAAACAAATCTTCGAAAAATTGTTCCTCGCGTGTTAATTGTTTTGCAAAACTGAATTTCTTCTAGCGATTTCATCAGTTTATCGTCGATTTTTTGTTTTTGAAATCTCGGATCTGAACGTGTTTTCTTGTGACTATTGCAGATGATTTGGTGTTGAGGCAGCAGATTTAATTTGCAAATTAAATCTTTTAAATGGTTAGGAAAAAATTGAATTTGATAATTGTTTAGTATGGAAAAGGGGGCACTTAAAAAGCAAGAGCTAAATGATCTGGCATAGGATGGTTATTGATGTGTCTTTTGTGTGTGTGTTTGTTTGTATGTGGTTTTCATTTTTCTTTTGTTGATGAGCGTTATTGTTTGATGGATGGTTTGAATGGTGATTGTTCAAATGTTGCTCTTACAGATAATGCTGGGACAAACAAAGCAGCCGCTAGCAGCACTTCATTGAACACTAAGAGGCTGGATGAGGATACAGAGAATCTAGCTCGTGAGTATTACAACATATATAGACAGGGAATTAGGTTGTGTATGATTTATCTTCTGAAAAACTGCTTTTAGTTTTCAAAATTTAACTAAACAAGGTTGCTTGGACAATTGGTGGAGGGTGGTGTAAGGCACAAAGCAGAATGTGGACAAATAAGACGAGAAAATATCACCAACTGGCTGTTTTTTGGTTTTCAAAACACTTGTTTTGTGGACGATTTTCAAAGCCTAACAGATTTTAGATAACAAACTTGATTACTGAGTAGTGTTAAATTTTTATAAGGAAATCAAACAGCACTTAGTTCTTTTTTTCCTTATATTTTTTATACAAATGAAAAACATCGGTGCATCTACCTTTGAATATACAGTTATATGGGAGGAATAAAGAGGTGAATTATGTATACAATATTGTGGTTCATATGAGGTGTTTGCATTGAGGGGATATTCCCTGCAGTGGCTTCCTTGTCCTGCTTTAGTATTGTCAACTACACAAATTTTCTTGGAGCATGTTCTTTTTGGTAGTTTTATTTATTGTCTTTTGACTCTGTCTAGGTTATGGAGGTTCTGTATTTTTCAATGAATAGTGATTATGTGGTAGGTAGATTGAAGGTTCCACTGTCTCACCGTTATAATTACACAATAGCTAGAAATGTGTTTACTACTAACTTTTTTGAGATGTCAAGGCAAAGTGTTTAGTGGTGTAATTGTTAGAGGGGCTATGTAGAATCATTTATGCATCTTCCCCGAACCACTCAAGATTTTTGGGTAATTGGTTAATGTCATGGTATCAGAGTCTCTGTGAGCAAGTTATCTAGAGTTTGATTCCTACTGTCCTCATTCTTCTAATAAAAAGTTTAATCTCTTCTAAGGTAAGGGAGCCTGAGCATTGATCATGCTTAAAACTAAATAGATTTGGGGTGTGTTAGAGATGTGATATAAATGATAGATGATAGAAATCACTTTGAGTTCTTTTTCTTAAGCACAAATAAGAAAATGTATGCCTAACATGGTAGAAATAATGGCATAGATTCAGACACCAGGAAAAACTTAATGATAGTAACCCTCTTCCCCAACCAAATTAATGGTTTTTTTTTCAACGATTGACCTATGTGCGATTTCTAAGTTGAATGATACTATCTTTTTCAAATCTTGCCATTATAAATTTGAGTCCTATGTGCATACGATCTGTTTCATATGCCCCTCTATATTTTGGCTACTTCTTGAAGAGAAGTGGAACTTCTCGGGGTCACTGGATCATTAATTCTAGGTTTTGATATTAAATCCTTGGGCTTGAGGATCATAAAACAAGGTTGAACTTCTTGCTCTCTACGTTCTTTTGTCTACTGATTGTACGTATCATGGATTCATATGATTTCATAGTCTGTTTAATGGACCGGAGAATTATTGTGAGCAGTGGCACTGTTGTTCAAGTTTTAAATTTCTTAAACAGAAATTAAAGCTTCTGATTGGAGTTTTTTGTACAGATGAGAAAGTACCAACTGAACTTAAGAAGGCTATAATGCAAGCTAGGATGGAGAAGAAACTTACTCAGGCTCAGCTTGCTCAAGTATTACTCTCCCCCCTGCAGAAAAAAAAAATGAATAAATTATCGGTCTCTTGATTTTCCTTTTCAATAATAGTTAGGCAATATCAATGATTTGCATTTGCATTGTTATTTGCAGCTGATCAACGAGAAACCTCAAGTGATCCAGGAATACGAATCAGGGAAGGCCATTCCAAACCAGCAGATAATTGGCAAGTTGGAAAGAGCCCTTGGAACTAAACTGCGTGGCAAGAAATAAGGAAACTAAATTCATGGTTCTGCATATATTATGTTTTGCATGTCTCGCTATGGGAGTGTTGTGTTTGCTCACTAATTGTGTATATTTAAGACAGATAAAGGGTTGTGAAGACCTGAGGCTTTCACCTGTTCGAATAAATAAAGTTGCATTTTCAGTATAAAACCTAGTTTTACCCGCGATTTTGTGGGCTTAAGAGCTCTTCTTTTATAACAAAGATGTTATTTAAGATTACAAAGTAAAATAACTATAAACATTCCTTTAATAATTTATACTGGGAGGAATTTACAAAGATGGTATGCACTTTTTTTTTCTTTAATTTATAAGACGATATAATGTAGTATTTGCCTTTTTGAAGTAAAAGCTCATGTAGTTAATGTTATAATTCTATGTAAGAACATTAATTAGTCTTGTACGAGATTTCTATTTATAAGTGTCTAAGGTTATTGGGTATGTCGATCGTCAACACTGTTCATGTTATTTGGGTATGTTGTCAAGAAGATTGTTCTAGTTGGTGAAGATTACACTGTTGAAACAAGTTGGTTTTGATTAGATAATCAATGACCAAATCATTTTGGTTTGACAACTAAGACCTAAGAGATTCTCTTGGATATCTTATTACAAAAAAGAGAAAAACATTTGAGGTCAATATTGTGTCAAAGTGTGTGAATAAATATAGAAAGCTTGGAGAATGGTTCAGTAGTTAGGATGTAGTAGCATGGAACAACAATATTCATTATATTTAAGATTTCTTTTTGAAAAGACATAATTCTCGTCTTATAAATGGGGTATCATTAAGAAATAGAAAAGTCCCTCCTAATCTATAAGAACTTTTAGAATTATATCTTTTTCTACCTTGATTCTACTAACGACTTATAAATTTTTAAAGGTATTAAGCTTCTCCTTTGAAATATACCTTGAGGTTTCGTGCAAAATTTTTCTTTGCTCAAGGATATAAACCCTTAAAATTCATATTTACAGACCAACGTAAGGACCATGAAGAAACGATGGAGGCATATCTAAGTTAAGGATTGAAAAAGTGAAAGAAAAATATGTAAGAGGAAGAAAGTAAGGCAAATAAATTTATTGGTTAAATGACAAGGCTTATTTACAAGGAATTATACCACCTTTTTACTTTTCTAACTTTTGCGCTTCCTTTTTAACAAGGAATTTGATCCCTACAAATTAATTAATTAAACTTTTAGCGTCAAAATGATGAGAAAATTGTTCCATTTTGTCCTACGTGAGTATTAGATCGAATTATCGGGTTGTATAATTGTTCTGTAGCGCAGATAAGATAGCTCAAGTTACAGTAGATTCTTAGTAGGACAATTGTTAAGGAAAAGATTGTTGTATATGATATCAATTCTTCTGTGATTAAGGTCAAGTGAACCGAGTTAGAATCAAATCATAATATTTGAGTCATAATGTTTGAGCTTGTATTACACTCTTTTAAGTAAAATGAGTTGGTTTGACATCAATAATTGTAATCCTATTTTCATGTGTCAACTATAATTATTTTTTCTAAAGAGGTTGGCTTGACTTTCCTTTAAACTGTAGACACTCTATTATTGAGTAAGAAAATCAGAGAGAGAAGAGAATGACCAGATTTTATCTATAGTTTTTAAATAATAAACAATAAAATTTATGATAGTTTGTGATGGAATGATAATTAGCCGTGGTTCGTGTTAAGTTCTGCACCTAAATTCAGTTTTAATTTTAACGGTAATAATAATTATGTGTTAAAAATGATTAATATATTAAAAAAATATGAAATTAGTTATCCTACTTTAAATAGAAATAGAAACAAGAAAGGAAGATTAAGAAATGAAAACCTACCATAATAGGGTGGCTTAGATTTGTTCAGGTACGGGCACATCCTCCTCATCTGGTGCACTTGAAACCCATTCGCCATCCTCCCTCTTCACCATTCCCTTGTTCTTCTCCACCCACCAAGACTCAGGAACGCCACACTCATCCTTCAGAAACGAACACGACTTATTCACCAGAGCCAAACTCCTCTTCACTTTCAACTCAAACACTCCACGCGCTCCGTTCCACCCTGCCACAACGTGCAGCATCGCCTGCAAATTGTGCCAGTCGCTTGGGTTCTTCGACTCCTTCAAGCTCGGTGACTTCCGCGTGTCGATCACCAACTCCACGCCCGTGTGCTCGTACCCTAACAACCTTCCCGGGTAGTGCGGAATCAAATCGATCACGTTCGTCACGTGCAGAACCTTCAGGTTCCCCATCCTCTTCAACCGGTTATTGAACGCCCTGTTTCCAACCTGGGGAGACCCAAACACGATTGCGGTGACCGGCACATCCGTTACCCCGTTTTCCACCAAGTCAAACCCACTCACTATCGATAGGGATGCGCCCAGACTGTGTCCCATGATCAACACACTCGGATTCTCGGATTTGTATTGTTCTAACAGGGATTTCACGTGAGAAACAACTTGTGTTCTCGCGCTGGTTTTCGTGAAAGGAGAGTTTGGATCATCGGAGGTATAGATTGTGAGCCAACCTAACATCACCTTTGGTGTCCCTGAATCATCTTCTTCGTCACTACTGCTGCTTCCTGTTTTATAAATTCAATTTCGAATTTAACTATGGTTAACTTTGTAGTCTAAGATTTTATCATAAAATATTATTAAACAAAATTTGAAATATATTACCGTCCTTGTTTCTTGCCTTCAACTCTTTGACGCTTTCCGCGTTGAGCAGTGCGGAAGCGGACTCTTGGCTGGCGCCGAAGACGTTGATCCACTCCAGGTCTCTCGTGGTGCCGCGCCACACCACGTAGATCTCTCTCCGCCCGAGCTCCTTCGAGCGGCTGTCCGACGTGACGGCGACGTAACCGATCCAGTTGGACTCGCGGTCCCAGGCCTCGCGCGAGAGCGAGTGGAGGAGGAAGGCCTCGGGAACGGAGACTCTGGCGGTGGCGTAGAGGAACGCTGTAACGTCGTAGTGGTCGGCGTCGTCGAGCATGACCTTTCGGAAGAAGGAGGTCTTGCCGTAGCGGCTGGAGCCGCAGAATGGCGAATTCTTGTCGTTGTTGAAGGCGTCGTAGGTGCCCTGGATGAAGTCGCCGCAACGGAGGATGAGGGTGCGGAGGGAGGGGTGGAGGGGGTCGAGAAGGCTGGCCCAGTCGTTGTGGCCCAGAAGTTCGGCCCAGGTGGGTTGGGAGGCCATGGTAGGGAGAAAGTGTGTTGAGAGTGTGTGGTGTTGAGAGAGATAGAGAGATAGAGATGTGGGTGATGAAGTGTGAGTGTGTTTTGCGAGAGTGTTACCATGGATATATATGGATGGATGTCGCTGACCCACCTTTCACGTCCTCTGGTGTCTCAATGGTTGTTCTCTATTTCCTTTTTCACGTGTGTCATTTTTCTGAGCATCCTTTTCCTTAATTAACTTCATATATCTATTTTTAGTATAAGCTTTATCTCAATACAAATATATTTTTAATAATGTATTGCACCTTACTCAATAATTTGGTCCAAGAAGGTCTATTAAGCCTCATAAAGAGATATTTCAAGATGCCTTAATAAAGAGATATTTCAAGATACTTTTATAAGAGCAAATACTCTTAAATTTTTTAATACCATATATTCACAAAATATTTGATATAAGGTGTGTGTTCACACATTATTATTATGATTATTATTTAATTGACTTAAATCGTTATTATTAATATTATTTGATATTACATTACCATTTTTATCACTTGGACCTCTTGATCTCAAAACCCTACAAATATAGTCGTTGTTCCTCAGAAAAAATGATTCTAACGCACATTCTCTTTTACTAGAAATGATCATATCTCTTATAGTGACTTGAGTGTCAAAGAGTCTTTTGTAAGTGGATCTTCTCATGTGCTTTGACCTTTAGAAGCATCATATCAAGGTTTATCAAAGCCATCAAGATCTTGCCACCTGTTTGAAGGCTCACCTCAAGTTCTCGATAAGAACATTTGGTGCATACCGTGGGTGTAACATCCCGTCAGGATATTACTGACTTTTAATAAAATAAAGAAGTAAATTAATAACACAGCATCTAATAATACCTCATTTTCCCAAAACGCGGGAAAATTTAAAATTTATTAAATAAGTAACCAATGTTCATAACCATCAGTCACCAAAACCAAAATCAAATGTTATAATAGCACCCATCAGGGTTTACAACTGATCTCAAAACTAAAGAAAAATAAAACATAAGATTTCCCCCGAATCTATCCCCTCTCTGCGACTAAGCTTCACCTGAGCCACCTGCATCAACAACATCTGCTCTCGTGTACCGCATACATGATCATTGCCAATCACAAGCAGATAGGGTGAGCTTAACAAATAATACATATAAAATCAATACATCATATAAAACACGTTTATATTCACTCATGTCCAAACATCCTTAAAATACCATATATTATAATCACACCATACTTCCCTGTTCTACCTCTCATAGTGATTACTTCAAGATGACTTGTTGCCATACCTATCGGCCACAACCGATAGAGCACGTGCGGGAAATAATGCTACGGATCATACACCGTAACGCCAGGTACAGTTCCCATATACGAACATAGTTCGCATCGTCCCAAGACTACCAAACTCGTCATCCAACAACTGAGGAGGGCAATCTATCTGGACCCATCCGTACTGGCCACAACCAGCACACTCATACCGGCAACACTCGTCAACCCGAGCCACAACTCAAGGGTTCCTCGTGTTCATCCGCCATCCCGAGCCATATAACCATAACACATCATTTCTTAAGAATTCAGCCAACAACAATGTACTCTAACTATTTATGTTCCCAATTCCAACAGTCCCTATTCTAAGACTTTATTATGAGCAGTATTAGAAACCCAAGCTAACCAAGTTGCTAATACCAATTCAGATAATTTGTTCATTACTCCAAGCAATAACAATTCTCAGATTAATAGCTTGCTCTCATTTTACCATGTTCAAGGTTTCATACTTGCTAAAATCAACGCATCATCCCGTGCCCCTATCTTATTTAATACTTACACTCACTATTGCAATTAACTCAACCCCACCACAACCAATACAACCTGATCCAAACCAGATTTAAGCCTTCCCCAGGATGCTGACAATTCTTATGTTCTTCTTATATTCACAAAAACCTACCCAACATACTTGACCACAATTAAAGTAGAAAACAGCTCATGACCTATTAATTTCCCGACCCCAATTTCATCGTACTGAACTAATTCTTTCCAGAACAACTACCCAGACCCTCAGCATTTGTTTCATCAGCCCTATTTATAACAACTGCGTCGGCGCCTGGCGGCAAGCCCCGCGCCGCCAGGCGGTGCATACCATCTAGGCATTTCTAGATCCTTTCCCAGCACCCTTAACTCCACCATTCTTTCTCCTTTGCGAATCTCCATCAGTCCCCGCTCATATTCAATCACAATCAGAACAACTTAGACTTAATCATATCGATCAATTAATCCCACTATAATTTTTCCCAGTATCCAATTTCGAATCATAACTAAGAATATCCCAACATTCAACCCTAGAGTTCATGTACACTGTTCCATCAATTTATGACTTCAATTACACTACAAATCAATAAAAACACATGCTATATCATCCCCTAACATTTACCATTTAATTTTCATCCAATCATATTCACCTTGAATCCAGAATTTACCAAAATCGATAAAAGTCAGTTCGCGTCGCCTGGAGGTTGTTCATCACCGCCAGGCAGTGCAGCACGTCCCTTAATCATCTAGGGTTTTTCTCCCAACCTTTCATATTCAATTCAAAGCCAAAATACCAAAAATAAAGGTTTTAGTTTAGGTTCTCCAAGGTTTGAATCCATGAGCACTCAATCACAATTCAAGAGCACAACCAATTCAACTAATCATATTTCATGCTAAACAAATCCAATTCAGACATCATATCATTCCAGAACATGATTACATAGATTTAAATTATAAAAACAATAACACAAAAGTTAACATACATAGGATTCGAACCCAAGTCCTCACACACAATCAAAGTACTCTCTACCATTTGAGCTAGTACTTTTCCACGTCATACCAATCATAATTTAATGTCATAAATGATTTGCCCACCTGTATTTATTAATTAATTAATTAAATTCCACGAGTCTTACAGTGGGACCCCGGTTTGCCCCGACCTCATTTTCCTATGGTTACCACTCAGAGCCAAGCTCAATTATCACACGAGATGGAATCCAGCCCGATGATAGCCCTCCAAAATCAGATACACACGCCAATCCAAGAGAACGAACCACAACGCAAACATTATGATGAGGAACTCGCTACCTTACGAGCCCAACATTAGGCCAATCTCCAAACGCTGAATAAAAAGCTAACCGGCCTGGAAGAATGGAAGGCCTCCTTTGTGAAACAATTAATAGTTTATCTTGAAATTTGTAATGTTAAAAGTTTACTTTTATTATGTATATGACTGAGTATTTTGAACATAGTAAAATTTACATATTTCTTCCAAATGTGTAGCAAGATATATTATATTCTTTTATTTACCATTATATTTTTTAATTGAATTTTATAAGTTATGAGTAAGAATAAGGAACAATTTGGTAGATTTATATAACGCAATTTGCTACGGATAAGCTACGGTGTAAGAGATCATTATTATAATTTGTTACAGATCAACTAAGGAAAAAATTTATTATGGATCAACTAGAGATTAGCTAGGGACAAAATTTGCAACGAATCAGTTAAGGATTAGCTTGGGATAAAATTTGTTACAGATTAGATAGGATTAGCTAGGGATAAAATTTGCTACACATCACCTAAGGATTAACTAAGGATAAAATTTGCTAAGGATCAATTAGGGATAAAATTTATTATGGATTAGTGAGAGATTAGCTAGGGATAAAATTTAATTCACTAGTGAGGCTTTAAAGAGAGATTTGCTATGAAAATTGTGCCTAATAGTGAGGGAATAACTTCCTCGCTATTTAACTACCTATATTTTTGCTATGGAATAATCCTTACCTAATCCTTCGCAAAATCGTTTGGTGATAGCGGGGGATTAGCTAGAGATTATTTTGTCGCAAATACGTCATTTGTTTTTTTGTAACGAGTAAAGGAATGAGATTGGCATAAAATATACCTCTTGAGGAACTTTCGTCAATGCAATAAGAGGAGAAGATTCGAGTAATGTCTCCACATTATTTGAAATGTTGTTTGAATACCACCTAGTGTAAACAAAGGAAGTCCATGAAAAAGAAGAAGTGTTCTAGGAAGAGGAAGACATTGCATAAATAAGGGAAGTAAAAGTGTGTAGTTCAATAGAGAAAGGAATTGCAGTGAAGATTGGAGAGCAAGAAAACAAGAATGTAAAGATTGGCGACGTAAAAAAGCAAGGAGAAGATCGAAAAAGGTTATAAAGAAGGACTTGAGAGATGTTCCACTTGAAATGTTAATGGGCCTAAGCCCATTAAGAAGAAATATAATATTGTTTTTTGTTATAGTTTGACAATTATAATCAAGTAGGTGTGGGTGACACATTAAATGCATAGATTGTGAAGAGACAAGGGATATTTTTAACAATTAATAAAAAGAATGCAAGGAAAAGAATGTGAAAAGTCAAAGATATAAAGAGTTGGATTAAGCATCAAGGTAATACTTATTCATAAAAATCATGAAATGACATTGTATTGGGAGCATTTGATGAGGGCATAAAAAACCACTTATAAAAAAAATGAAAAGAAAATCAATATAAGGGAAGGGAGTAAAATGATGAATATATATATATATATATATATATATATATATTGTGAAACCATATATCAATCCAAGGAGAGACACTTAATTTGAGTATATTTTATGTATTAAAGTGTTGAAAATGGAGGAAATCTACTCAGTTTAAATTAATCAATATATCAAAACTATGTAATGAAAATGATGCATGGATCTTATCCTAAGACAACATGTGATGCATGGAAATGAATTATTAATGAATGGAACCTATCAACTAATGATATGCCACCTAAAATGAACATCAAAGTACTTAAAACAATTCAAAAATGCCCATGATGCAATTTGTTTGTGAAAATGCCCAAGAGAAACTACATGGAAATAAAGTGTTTGTGAAAATGCCTAAGTGAACTATGAACATGAATTATGCAATGCAGTTACTATACACACAATCTAAACAAGTGAACTAAGTCTAATGCATGATTGAAACTGACTATGAACCATAAAAACTAAAATTCACAGAGTAAAATGCAAAACACATTGAAAACAGATTGACAGAGAAGTTGTTCATCATGAATGTGTAGGGCAACATGTGTTCTTTTCACACAGTGCATGAAATGATGAAGTTAGCATCTCAATCAACTTGTCTTAATGTATATTGAACACTAGAATTAGAACAATGTCATTTGGTTAAGTGTGGAATGAGAATCGAACAAAACAAATCCTAGGTCAACTACGTATAAAAAATAACAAACTTAACTACCAAAGTAAGAACTCAGAAATTACACTTCGAAATTTAAATTAAAGTGTTCTACCGTGCTCTACTAACTAAAAAAAAGTCACATGACTAAAAAATCACGAAAAACGATGCACAAATGATGAAATGCGAATTGAAAATGTGAAAGAGTGAGATGAAAACGTGAAGAACAACACTGAGCATATCGGAATTCTAATTGAGCCTTTGAACTTCCAATCAAACATCCAAACACGTTTCAATAGGCAAAGCAAACACATTTAAAACTAAAAACAATGACTTAAATGGTGGAAAAACAAAATTGAAACTAAAATAAGAATTTGCAATGAAAAAAACTAAAGAGCAAACCATACAAAATTTTCTTCTAAATTTTGATGAATTGATTCACTTGATCAAGGATTATTGTGCATCTTCTTGATATGATTTGGTCACTGTGTACTATTCTTGATTCCAATTGTGTTTCCGCAATCAAAACTAATTAAAAAGTGAAAAGATTCATCGAAATTCAGAAGTGAAAAAGCTCACTGTTTTGCTAATGAAAGTAAGAAGAATAACAATTTAGTGAAGAATAATAGATGAAAATCGAATTAAATCCATAGTAAATTGTAGCAGACCCTTATAATCCAAGAAAAAGTAAAGAATGTACCACAATCTGGGCGGTGTGTATAGTGAAGCATTCTTTACTTTATGTTTTCCATATAACTGCCAACTAACTACTCTAGTTACAATTACATAAGAGTCAATACCAAAAACTAACTAAACTAACTATGTATAGTTACCCAACTTGAGATTAATTAACTCTGGCCAGCTAGTGTCTTCCAAGGGTATTCCAATGGTTGGTTGAGCCTTCAACATATGTGTTTGAGTGTCTGGAACAACCTCCACAACTTACACTTGCATTCCATGCTCCAAATCAACAAGTCAAACTTTGGTCAACTTTTTAGCTTTTGCTCTTACGTTCACTGGTTCAGATTCTGTATTTGGTGGAATTGGTGCTTCCTTCGTGACAAATTAGCTTTCTTCAAGTCTCTTTTAGTGTCCTTGAAGGCTTTCAACTCTTGAATCACCAATTTAAACCTTAAATTTGAAAGTCAACCCTAAAGTTAAAATTTCATCCTTAAAGTTAGGGGTGGGCATGGATTGAATTTTTAATGATCCAATTCCCATCTATTTTAAATCCAAATAATTGGATTAGATTTTTGACTCAAATCCATATTTTTAGCAAAAGTAGTTCGGATTTTTTTAAAATCCAGATCCAAATATTTGGATCAAGATTTAAATTCAATCCAAATATTTGGATCAAGTTCAAAATCCAGAATCTATCTTTTATAAAAGAAATTTAAATTGAATTTTTTAAAACTTGTGTCATTAAGGCCCGGATGACCCGGATGGACCCGACGACCCGGATGACCCAGATGGGCTTGACAACCCGAACGGGCTTAACGACCCGGACGGGTCGGACGACACGAACAGGCTCAACGACGCGAACGGGCCGGACGACCCGAATGGGTCCGACAACTCGGATGGGCCAGACAGGCCAAACGACCCGGATAGACCCATCCAAACAGTCAGGCCCAATCAGGTAGTCGGGCACGTTCGAGTCGTGGGGCCCGTCTGGGTCGCCGGGTACGTCAAGGTCGTCCGGGTCATCAGACCGATTCGGGTCGTCGGGCATGCCGGGTCGTCGGACCCGTCCGGGTCGTAGGGAGCGTTTGGGCCGTAATGACCGTCCGAGTCTTCGTTTCGTCGTGTCATCCAGGTCGTAAGGCCCGTGTAGGTTGTCAGGCTCGTCCGAGTTGTCAGGCCCGTCCGGGTCGTCAGGCCCGTCTGGGTCGTCGGGCCCGTTCAGGTCGTCAGGCCCATCTAGGTCGCCCGCCCCATTTGGGTCTTCGGGCCCGTTCGATTCGTTGGGCCCGTCCGGGTCGTCGGGTCCGTTCGAGTCTCTGGGCCTGCCTGACCCGTTCGGGTCTTTGAGCTGCCTGACCTATTTTCGTCAGTGGTCCCGCCTGGTCCGTTCGGGTCTTCGGGTCTGCGTGACCCTTTCGGGTCTTTGGGTTTGCCTGACCCCTTCGGGTCTTTAGCCCTGCCTGACCCGTTCGGGTCTTTGGGCCTACCTGATCCATTCGGTTCTTCAAGCCTGCTTGACCCGTTCAGGTCATCGGGCCTGCTTGGCCCGTTCGGATCTTCGAACCTGTCTGGCCCGTTCGGGTCTTCGGGCCCACCTGGCTCATCTGGTCATTGGGCCCGTTCGATTCGTTGGGCTCGTTCGGGTCGTCGGGTCCGTTCGAGTCTCTGGGCCTGCCTGACCCGTTCGGGTCTTTGGGTTGCCTGACCTGTTTTCGTCAGTGGTCCCTCCTGGTCCGTTCGGGTTTTCGGGTCTGCGTGACCCTTTCGGGTCTTTGGGTCTACCTGACCCGTTCGGGTCTTTAGGCCTGCTTGACCCGTTCGGGTCTTTGGGCCTGCCTGACCCATTCAGTTCTTCAAGCCTGCTTGACCCGTTCAGGTCATCAGGCCTGCTTGGCCCGTTCGGATCTTCGAACCTGCCTGGCCCGTTCGGGTCTTCGGGCCCACCTGGCTCATCTGGTCATTGGGCCCGCCTGCCCCGTTCGGGTCATCGGGCTCACTCGAAATTTTTCGGATCGTTGGGCTCATTCGGGTCATTGGGCCCGCCTAGCCCGTTCATATCTTTAGGCTCGTCCAACCTCTTATGGTCATCGGGCCTGCCCGATCCGTATAGGTCGTCGAGCAAGGCCCGTCCAAGTCTGAATTTAGCATAGTTCATCTCAACTTTTAGTCTAACCCAACTAAAAATTTAAATTGAAAATTTGGATTGGATTTTTTGGATTATCCACATTTAAAAATCTTGATTTATAAAATGGATATCCAATCCATAAGATA
>Ga0209389_1002397_pt1 | contig 14347 bp, 10 predicted proteins | sample CowpearedBW_FD_187526 | JGI IMG/M metagenome (GOLD analysis project Ga0209389, IMG submission 187526) | Root nodule microbial communities of legume samples collected from California, USA - Cow pea red BW (SPAdes) (version 2) | ecosystem: Host-associated > Plants > Roots > Nodule | place: USA...
ATATATATATATATATATATATATATATATATATATTTTCTTTGAATACCATAGAAGTGTATTCCAAAATTCTTTTGTCATCGTTTAAGTTGGCACCAGATTAACACCTCTAGACAAGATTTTTCTCCAAATTATATTAATTCATAAAAATAATTTAAATTTTTTCACTAGTTAACTTGCGCATGAATTAAAATCACATTTTAAAAAAAAGGAAGCAGAAATAACTATTCCATTGCTAGCATTCAACGAATGTCTAGAGAGATGTCCATGAATCCATTTCCCCATGAAACAAAATTTGGGCTTCGTATACCAAATGTACATTTACACTACATATCAACAGAAGAACATAGAACTCCTGATATTCTTATGCAATCTTGGAAACTCTGGAGTAGAACTTAACCCAGTTTCTGATAAATCATTAACATCCAAAAATCGTCCAATCTGAGCCGCAGCATGGTGAGCATAGCATATGGGTGCCACTGAAGAGTAAAAAATGAGGATAAAATTATTATTAACAAATTATTCAATTTTTCTGATGAAAAAGACTATTATGATGAAATTACCAACTGAGGTTGCAGTCGTGCTTCTTTGGTTCCTGAAATAAGTATACAAAACAACTAAGTAGGATAATTAAGAGGTAAGATACAAAGAAAAGGTAGAGTGTGCATACACATAGGACAGCGAATGGATCAAATTTTGTAACTCATCTGCCGAGAAACCAATCTCATCAAGCAGCACATGATAATGTACAGGCCTAGATGTTCCCTGCTTATATGGTGAGGCAGAAAACAAATAGCAATCAAATATTGTCTAAAACCACGTGCTACTATAATGCTTGTAAAATGGTGGAAGCCTGATAATGTAAACTTACCATCATCCCCGCATGAGCACACATGTAAAAATCATAATTTCTTGGATGCGTGATTGTTGTGTCCACAACAGTCCCTAAAGAGGAAAATTTCTATTACAATGATCCTGTGAGTTACCTGTATGCAAGTAAACAAAACAAGTAGCACACCTGGAGGAACATTTTCCGGACTATTAGACTGAAACAGCCTAGTATGATGATTTTTCTGCGCCACTATCACGGTGAATTTGGGAACATCATCCTCACCCAGACGTTGATAGGCCTGAAATTACAAGACTTTCTCGTAATCCTAGAATTAGGAAAGCATCAACAAAGATGCATCGTTTAATTGGTTTCATGTTTCAAGTAGCTTTTCCTAATTATTTTTTTTTTTCCAGTATTTACTAAAGTTGTGAACAAAAAAGCAAGAGGTGCTCAGAAAATATTAACTTTTCCCCATTTTCTTTAAAGAGAGAAATGTGTAATCTAAGCACGAACTCAGAACAATGTCTACCTAAGATTCTTCCAGAAATCAAACAGATTATCAAACTGAACAAGGAAAGAGTTAAGCTGTAACCTTTATTATCTGGTTAAGCTCCACAGTCAAAACTTGTTGAAATTGTGATTCACTGACTCCATCCCTGCACATGAAAACACAGTTCAGATTTTTAACAAGTGATAAAGGAAATTGAGACCACTCAACAAATATTGGTACAATTTGTACTAATTTTAGATATATAATTTGTTGAATATTAGTTTCCTAAAATTAGACACTAAATAAATTTGTTGTTGATTTCAGTCAGCTGACTGACTAGCCTTGTAAATAATAAAATATCTTAGGTTTAAGATTCAAATTGTTGTTGTACGGTATTTCCTTATTCCTCACATATTTTTTATTTCCGGTTTTAGGGACGATCAATAATTTGACAGAAATTAATAAAATCATTGTACCCCTTTCAACTTGGTATCAGAGTTCCTAATCCTATAGAACTCAGTTTTTCTTTTCTGCTACCAAACAAAAATAGTTGAAGCAATCTTGTCATCAAGGTTGAAATCAGGAAATTGATTACTAACAATAGACATGTCTTGCCGTGTAGCTTCCTCTAGTGACTTATCCTGCTACTGAACTTAAACCTATGACTGACTCGTGCCAACTCTTATGAGTATGCGTCTACCTAAAATTTGTTTAGAATGATATTGAACCATTGAACCCTGCAGCCTCTTTGCAACTCCAGTTCAACATTATTATATCCCAATTCCCTTCCAAAAAGAAACGTGGAAAACTGAATGGATCCTAAAATTACTGCACCTACCAGCTGTAATACTAAATATGGCCCAGAATAACGAGCTAATAGTTTAGGCTAAATCTTGGAAGGAAAACCCAATACCCTGATTGTAAATTGGTTTGTTTCTGTTCGAAAAATAAACCATCCTATCTTGAGAGCAAGAAATTTAATACAAAACAAGGTTTCCTTTATATGAGGGTATCATATCATGGAATACTAAACCAAATTGGACCCGTGTTTAGAGTTTGAAGATGCATAAAGTCCATGCCCCAGAACATGCCGAAGTTGTGGAGAAAGGAAGAATCTTCAAATTCTACATAGTATGAACTTGATAAAAATCACATTGGTACAAGTCCTATGAAAGGAGAAGTTTCCCTCTCTATCTTAAGTATTTTATACTCAATGAAGAGACTCAGAAATCAGTCATCCTACTGAGTCTAGGTTGTCTAGTTTACATTGGGAGATGCGTTAGTTAGGACAACTTACTTGACATTTCTTTCCTGATAGAGTCAATAAAAGTGTGGCCTCCCCATTCGACTTAATTCATGGGTCCTTCTCGTATTGTGTTTTGTTATAGTTTTAAGCACTTTGTAACATTCATTAAATAAGTACACATTCTCTTATTCCCCTTCCCTCTGTCTCAAGCTGACTCTTTGATACACCAAGATGTTCCACAAGTAGGAGCACAGGCAGAGCAACCTCTTTAGACACATCAGCATCAACCGCGAACTACACTAATCATTGATTCAACCAATGAAGATACAGTAGATCTATGCTAGATTCTTCCATGGTTTTAGACAATTTATCACTTCAAACATACCCCTCGACCTTCAATAGTCCATTGCTCCATAAAAAGTATTTGACCTAGTATTAACCCTTCTCGTCATTATGTTACACTAGGTTATCATTGTCATTCTCTATGTACTATACCTACCTTTCTTCTTTGACCATTTCCCAACTCTTTAGATGACACATTATCCCATCCCAAGTGGAGACAAGCAATGGTTGATGAAATGAGTAGTCTTCAAAACAATTTAGGAACTGGTCTCATTTCCTCCAAAGTCCACATGAACAACTTTTGATGTGACCTTGACATAAACAACATACAAGTACCCAAAGAAAATGGACATAAAAATTTAAAACAAAACAATAGCCACAACATCTGATAGCTCCACCTTCTTGATCCACATGTCCTCTTGGTAACACTAACACTAGGCCTAAACTCGTTGTGCAAATAAAACTGAACATGAAATTGAGACAAGATTGAACTACATGGTAAATATGAAACCTATAAAATACTTTTGATCACACAAGCTAACAAGCATACATAAAACCCTAAAAGAACATATAAACATCATCGTCAAGGCATGGTGAATCTTGCAATCTCTACATTGCATTTATACACAAGGAATAACTTTACAGAAAAGATGAAAAAAAAAATCAAATGACATATCTGAACAATCCAATCCCATACAACCAATAATAATGGATACATAACTAAACAGTAGAGTGACAAGATACTAAAATAAGAATAACTATCCAAAAATATCCATCTCATAATCAACTCAACAATGCTGATGGACTCAAATTTTTATGTGCTATAATATGTAACATAAGTATCTTCTAATTTATAATAACATTTGACCTACAATCAAATTATCCAAAAGAACATATATGACTGGATTATCTATCAAATACAATAGCGATAGAATGACACCTGAAGACAATAAATTGAGTTGGCTTGCGGCTGTTACTTGAATCATAGAAATCTAGCAGCAATTCCCTGTAAGAAAATATTTTAATCATTACAAAGAGTTTGAGGTGCGAGCCATGATAAATAGATATACCAATGTGACCACACTACATCTTGTACAAAAAATCACGAAGCATAAACACCATATATAAGTTATAAATTATAATTGGTACATTAGGACAATTTCTTCTTCCACCTCCATAATTTCTTTCCGCACCTCTTATCTTCCAGAAAGCATCATCCCGAAAGTTCTTATTTCTAAATTTTGGTTACACATTCCAGAATCTTTATTTCGAAATAAACTTTTTTTTTTCAAAATGATTCTAGAATGTGCAATTCATATGTTTCTCTAATAAATTCCAAATTGTGTTTTTTGAAAATGTAAGAATTTTAAATTTTCGTTTTTGTTATTCCCTGTAATAGGAGGTGCCAGAAAAAATTATGGAGATGCTAGAAGCACATGTCTATTTAGCATTGGGTACATAGATGACTGCGCTTTTTCTCACACAATTAGCTAAGTTCCCCTAACCTCCCCAAGAATTATTCCACTACGTTAACAAACTTCAACCAGCTCAATAGCATCTCTACCCTCTAAGTCATTTTTCTACATTCTAGAATATATCCTCAAATACATGACTACTGTTGAACAGTCCAATCAGTGTTATTGATATCGGTTAAGGAAAATATCAGAGACCCTAAAAATCGTTTATAAAGTTATGGCGGAAACCATAATGGATTATGGTGGAAATATTGGAATTAAAAAAAATATAATATATGGATATAGATAATTAAAAAAAATGATATTATGTCTAGAAGAATGTGAGAGGTGGTGACCAACAGTGGACGACAATGACCGACAGTGGGAGGCGGCAACTTGGGAAGGGTTAGTGGGGTATTTGGTTAAAAGAAGTTTATATTGGGCTTGGCCCAATTTTTAACAAAAAATTAATTGGGCTTATAACCCACATAATAAACAGAAAAGATAACATATTCAGCCCTACAATTAGGGTTACACTACGCTCAGTTGCATCTTTCTTCTCTGCATGTCGCTACCCCTCCCAAGTAGGGTTTATTCCCAGCATGTCGCTCCCCCTCCTAAGTAGGGATTACCTGCTGTATGACATGAGCATCTTGAACAGAGAAAGAGAAATAAGGGGTCAGTTCAAAGAATGTAACATTGGCAGACATGTAGTATTTTTTGGTTTCAGGAGAGTAACACCGATACCCTTTTTGGAGTCGGGAATAGCCCAAGAAGACACATTTGAGAGCACGAGCAGAAAGCTTATCTAGACCTGGAGACATGTCGTGAACAAAACATACACAACAAAAAACACAAGGAGAAATGTGAAAGAGAGGGGTATCTGGAAACAAGATGGAGAAAGGGACTTTATGATTGAGAGAGGAGGATGGCATCCAGTTAATAAGAAAACATGCCATTAAGATGGCATCTCCCCAATGATGGACAGGAATGTGGGCACCAAGCAAAAGTGTACGAGCAGTTTCAACCAAGTGTCAATTTTTTCTTTCTGTTATACCGTTTTGTTGTGGCGTATGTGGACAAGTGGACTGATGCAAGATACCATGTGAACTTAAAACAGCAGACAAAGCATATGTGAACATGGATAACAATTCAGAACGATATTTCATAAGATAAACCCAAGTACATCTTGAAAATTCATCAATGAAAGTAACAAAATACCTAAAACCAAAAGACGAAACACGACTAGGTCCCCAAATATCGGAATGGATGATAGAAAAACTAGATTTGCATTGTGATTGAGACCTTTTAGGAAAGGCAGATCTAACATGTTTGCCTAGTTGACATAACTCACATTCTAAGGTCTAGAAGAGACCACTAAGTTCAGGACACATTTTTTTAAACTTGGACAGATGAAGGTAACCAAGCCGATCATGTAACACTTTAGGACTAGGGACTGCAACACATGACACTTGAGGACGAGATCCAAAGTGATATAATCCTCCTGCTTCATATCCTTCTCCAATTTGTCTCCCCGAACCACGCTCCTGTATAACAAAAGATTTGTTATCGAAGGTTACTGAACAGTTTAACATTTTGGTTAACTGACTTAAGGAAATTAAATTGAAAGGGCAATTAGGGACAAAAATGACAGATTTTAGATTTAAGGAGGGAGACAGGATGACTCGACTGACTCCCTTTGAGGAAGTTTTAGAGCCATTTGCAAGGGTTATAAAATGAGGTTTGTCTTGAAATGAAATGGTTGAGAACAAGGAGGTGTTACCAGAGATGTAGTCAAAAGCACCGGAATCAATTACCCATGAATTGTGACTTTCCATGGATTGAGAGATGCAAGTTGTTGATGTACTTGGAACTTGAGATGACTGTGTCCAGTTGTTGGACTTGAGGCGTAGGTACTCTTGATACTCGTCCTCAGTGAACTTGGACTCAGTAGTTTCAGTCGGAGAGACATTGGCAGTTTTGGAAGGAAAACCATGTAAGGAGTAACAATTTTCCTGAGTGTGACCCATCCTTTTGCAATACGCGCATTGATGACTCCCGCGGCCTCCACATCCACCTCCTCTAGGTCCACGTCCTCCTCTTCCTCGAGTTGCAGCCATAACAGATGGTTCTACTCGAGCAGGAGATTCTAGAGTTTCATGTGGTGGGACTTTTGGGACACAAATCATGTGTTGGATCAAGGTGTCCATGGAAGGGACCTCATGAGAGGTCAGAAGTTGATCTCTGATGTGATTGAAATCTGGACGAATGGCGCGAAAAATCATCACCATATAGTATTCGTCCAGCTTCTTCTTCATTGCATCAGAAGCATCGACTTCTAGAAACATCCGCAGGTCTTCCACTGCTGATTGTGCTTCATTCATGAAGGAGATCATATCATGGTTGGTCATTTTCAGAGATGCTAACTTGTCCGCCGAATCATATAGGTGTTGGATATTGTTGGCATATATATATTCTGAGTCCTCTTCCGAAACAAGTGACATGTCTTGAAGGCCCTAAGAGACATTAAAAGTCTTGGCTCCACGGATTGCCACAACAGGGCACACAACTAAAATCTACTTGCTTCCACTGTTCGGCTTTTTCTTCAAGCAGATGGCTTTCGTCTTTCTCAAGATGGTCATGATGTCCCTGACCAAGGAACCACATCTCGACGGCAACGGACCAGGAGAGGTAATTTTGTCCGTCTAGCTTCTCGAAAGTAATGGAAGGACTTCCAGAGAATGAAATAGCACTTCCAGCACTTCCAGAGGCCATTTCTGATTAAGGGAACAAAAACAAAGAGCAGAAACACAAAAAAATAATGGAGATTTTTAAACGCCCTAGGGAGATTTCCGCAAGGGTGACTTCTAGACCTCACAAAAATGGAGTTTTGAGGGTCAGAACAAGTACAGGAGGCTTCGGCGAGAGCTACGGAGGTGTGGCACCATGACATTCCGAGCAACAGAAGGCGGCACGTGGACTACACGTGCCTGTTCACAACAGAAAAGACGTAGCACGTGGCGACAGGTGGACGGGTGTCTGGTTCCAGCACCGGTGGGGGGGTTGTCACTTGGAGAGGCGCTCCAAATCCAATAGTTGCCGGCAAAAACTGAGGTGGCCAAAGACGGCAGTCAGCGACGAACAGTGGCAGACGGCAACGGAACAGTGGCAGACGACGACGATTTGGTGAATAGTGGCAGCTGGTAGCTTTGGATAGTTTTTAACAGCAGTGGGCAGCTACAGACAGTAACGAACAGTGGCAGATGGCGGCGGACAGGCATGAACGGCAGCAACAAATGTCAGTGGATAGGACCAGACGGAAACCAGAGCGGGATCGACCCGCTCTGATACCAACTTGAGATTAAAATAGAAAAAGATATTCCTAAGGGCATAATCAGACCCCTTTACTGTTCCTGATATTTATATAGATGATAAAGGAGATACAAGGGAAGTTGAAACATTAAAGGCTAGAACTAGGTGTTAGGTGCAGAAGTTATCCACACTCAACCTCCTAACTTACACATAATGATTGCCTAGATATACTAACTATTTCTACAATTCTCAGCATGTCGCTACCCCTACTTCTTCCCCACCCCACCCCGACTTTTTCGTAATAGCCATTCCACACCTGCCACCCATTATGCAAAACGCGGCCACCATGAGAAACCCACATCACCACTGCCTTCTTATGGCGGCAGGCTAAAAAACCGCGACCAGTTTCCACCATGACGCCGCCATAACTGAGTTTTAATAACACTAAGTCCAATAACTATGATTGTTCCTCCACTGGCCCATTTACAAAATATAAGGCCCATTTGTTGAAGTTTCCTTAGTGGAAAAGCTATAAAGAATAGGAAATTTGATTATAAATCTCATTTGTTTAGCTTTTTCCACTCAAGAATTGTTAGTGTAGTCCACATTACTACAATAGTCTCTAAAGCAGGTGATCCTAATTTTTGTAATTGTATCTAGGTTTGTTACAAGTGTTTCATTAACTTTTATGTCATATCATGTCTATAAACATGTATTTCATTTGATATCTCATTAAAAATCTTTCTTTCTATTTGATGTCTTTGAATATTAAACAGTAATATGATATCAATAGGCTTTAAATCTCCTTTTATGGCTTTTGATACTAAGCAACACAATTCAATTTCAAGAAAACAAAAAATTTATCAAGTGATCCTCTTCATGCAGAACATGTCTCAATCTATCCACCCCTTTTGCAAATGATTCATGACCCGTCATTAATGCCCCACACTTTACGGACTCATGTCACATTACCAATCATCTCTCCTATTCAGTATTGTAAAAATCATAGATAAGACTTTCTTAGCTTGGAAGTAACAAGTAGGAACAGTGCTAAAAGCACACCACCTCCAAAAGTTTGTAGTATGTACTACAATTCCATTGCCATTTCTCTACCCTTTTCAATCATGATTTATGGATTGAGAATCCAAGTTTCATGCCTAGGAAATTGAAGATGAATTGGTACTTCCATGGTTGCAATCGTTTCTCTCTACTTCACTTTTAGCCAGAGGAATTGGTTGCAAGCATTCCTTTCAACTAGTCATAAAGTCAACACACTTCCATTTACAAAATAAACCTAGATTGTGCTAGATGTGAATTGAGTTTCAACATGCAAAGAACTAAGATCAAATAACTAACCAATTTCATTTAAGGATCAAGGATTTTCGATTCTCTTAATTGCATTAGATATCTAGTTTATGAATAAGAGCAACTCGAAGTGATCATTAAAGGAATTCCTCTTGAGGATGAATCTTTGGTTTCTCTCATCAATACCAAGCTTAAATAATTCCCATTTGGTGAGATTGAATCTATTAGTAGCTCAAAAAACTCATTGAGAAATGTAAGTAATTCGTAGAAGGTAGACTTTAAGCCTAACTCAACCTTACAAAACTATCTTGTAAGATGCGATTTGCACTCACTACATATACTATAATATGGTCATATATCTAGCCGATGTAAGATCTCCAACACACTCCTTTATGTTGAGAACTGGATATACACAGTGTGAAACTAGATATTTGTGTGTAGTCTAATAGTGGTTCAATAGCAGGTAAAGTGATAGACCTAACAAACCTTGCTAGGATATACTCTAATACTCTGACTCAACCCACAAAAATGGCTTCTAAAATGAGCTTTGCATCAACTTATGTACCATAATTTGGTCATATCCCTGGTCGATGTGGGACCTCGAAGAGTAATCTAATGAAACTATCTGTCTCAATCTACTCCAACTCATGATGCCCTACTACTAATAAGTGAACTTTAATTCTTCGTAGACATGCCCTCTTATGCAAGCAAAACAACATCCTTATAGTCCTCTAGCCATTACTGATCATAGAACTACTTTCCCCTACTCTCCCATCCATGCTACCCCTAAATCAACTTATTCACCCTATTCCTCTTGGTCTCTCCCTTCCAACACTATTGACCTAGTCTCTTCTTCCTTTTCTACGCCTTCCTCTCCTTCCCCACTGCCTCCTAGGTAAACACGTTCTAAATCTAGTATTGTCTAGTCTCATCTTGATCACATATTAATTCTTACTATCATATAAGCATCCACTGTCAAGCAGGATTTGTCCAGTCCACCTCAAAGGCAAGTTATGCAAGTTGGGTATGATGCCCTATGAACTAACAATACATGGCATCTCACCTCTCTTCCACCTGACAACTACCATTGGATGTAAATGGGTGTTTTAGATCAAAGAAGATTTGGATGATACCATTAACAAGTATAGAAATGCCAAAGGATTTTTGTAAGAAATTTGATTGTGACTAATCAAAGGCTTTCTCCCCAATGGTAAATAATGAAACTGTTACACTGAATCTAACCTTGGGATTTGCCAATTATTGATCTATTCAACATGTTGATGTTTACAATGCATTATTAAATGGATTGCTTCTAGAGGATGTTTACATGGATCATTTATCTAGGTCATAGTCAGAATATTCCTCTTTTGTTTAAAAACATTGGAGTCTCTTTATGGATTGGAAAAGGCTCTCCTTAGGTATGAAAGGCTCAGTAAAACACCTCCTTTTTCTCACAATATAAAAATATTTGTGATCTTCTTGACAAAACTAGAGTGTCAAATACCAAAGATCTACTTCTGATGCTTGTATTTTCTTTGGACCCAATATGTGAGGTCAACTGTGAGGAAGAATATCAAAGTATTGCCATCTTAGCCTCTAAAATTCTCTAGATCCAATCCTTGCTTCGAGAACTAAATGTCAATTGTGCCTACCCAATCATTTACTATGAGAATTTTAGTAAACATGCTGTTTTGTACATTCTTTTTTGTTCGAAAGAAGTTTCTAAATCCTTCCTTACTAGTCACTCATGTGCCTACTTGCGACCAAACTTCTTGATATTCTTACCAAGGCTTGGTTGTTGTATGTAAGAGACAAACTCAAGGTCATTGGCTATTTTCAATGATCCTATGTTTGTGAGGTGGAAGGAATGTTAGTATATGTCATTTAGTGTAGTCCACACCAGTACAATAGCCTCTTAGTAGGTGATCCTAATATCAGTAGCTGTATCTCACTTAGTTACAACTGTTTTGTTAATTGTCACATCAGTGCTAAGTTAACACAGTAGCCTTAGCTTGCAAAGCACTTTGTCATAGTATCTAAATATGTACTAAAATAAAACCTTTCTTTCTCCTTCAAATTTCTTTGAATCATATTGTAATAAGAATCACATGATTTAAAAAAAATAATGTCTATTACAGATTTTAATAATAATTAGAATCTGAAAACAATCAGAAACCTGAGTATAATCAGAAGGAAGCTATTAAAAACAATTTCTCATAAGATTAATTACTTAAAAATTTATGTTTTTCTTATTGTAAAAACAAACACGAGTTATTTTGTTTTTTCTAAGATCTCTAAAAAATAATCATAAATTATTGTTTTACCAATTCTTTTTTAATCTTAAACAAACTGTCCATAATCAGAAGCTATTTAAAACAGCTTCTCATAAAATCAATTGCTTCTTTTCCAAAAGGAATTCTAATTGTAAAAAAAAACGGAACTAACTAACTTCAACTTCTTTCAAAATCTCTAAAAGATAATCACTAAACTAATTTATCACTAATCTTTTTGCCTTAAACTACCCCATGGCCATTTTCTTTTACAAAATTAATACTTAGGATCCTATCAGGTTACTTCAAAATGAGATGGAATTGAGGGTATTTTGTACGTTTTCCTTATAAAATACAAAAACAGTAGCTCAATATACAATTTTACTCTAACCTGATAATACCATCGTCACCCCCATTTTCTAGTGGCTTGTATAGAGCATCAATCATCTCTACCTTAGATGCCTGCATTCTCACAGACGCTCTATACCTTGAAATCAGTGGCCAACATCGAGATCCAACAACCTACAATTCAACAATATGCACCAGAATAATATGCTGCAGAGATAACAAAAATGCAGATAGAAAGGTACAAGAAGCTTTTTGAAACAACGAAGACACGGGAAAACACAAAACCAAACTGGACTTACAGCTGCAACTGATGGAATATCTAATTGACCTCTGTGAGAGACATCCATCCCCAAAATCATTGTTGGGGTATCTTTAATTAAGGGAAGATGGCCAGAATGCTCCATTGCCAACAGAGAATTTATTCCTCCAAGCTGTATTGAAGTCATAAAAAATCAGTTAAACTGTACATGAAGTTACGGAGTTAAAATAAGTTGAGTTATGTTTGTACAGATATGAGTAATAAAGTACTCAGTTACCTTAGAATTGATTTTAAGAAGTATGTTATTAAGGTATTGATCAGTGATCTTGACAGGGGAAATGCACTGTGTAACAACACCGATTTCACTCAGACACTTCTTTTTCCAAGGCCCTAAAGTTGATAAATGATCAAAACATGAATACAAAATATTTTATGTAAAGGAAACTCTAGAAACATTTGCCTAAAGATATACCATATATATCACAATTTTTCCTCTCTGGTAAGACGCAAAGAATCAACTTTGGTTCTCTATTTAGTTTTGATTTCAGCAGGTCAAACATTCTTTCAACCCTTGCAACAGGGTTAGATTTTCTCAACTGTGGTTCCTCCTCTATCAAAGAATATGGCCGTTCAATGTTCTGCACAAATATTTAAGTACATTTGAAATTACTAATCAAACTAAAAACAGGAGAACAGATAAATATAGCATAGATATTAGAATGCCCAGAGACATACAATGCCCTTGCTCATTCCACATCTGATCAGCTCCCTTGATATGTAACTAGTATCACATCTTGCAGAAAAGTTGACAACAGCCCAATAATCAATATGCGATGGTTGTAGAAGTGTCTATGAAAAGGAAATATTGTATCATCTTTTCTGAATTAGTCAGCCATATTTTAGACAACTCTGAAAAACGGATTGTGAAAGAATAACAGGATACCTTCTTATTAAAATTCCACCTTCCATTACATGGGATGCAAACATCATTCTGGCCAACCTTCAACTGTGTCTCAAATAGAATTGTATCAATGTGTGCATTTAGTTCTCAAATAATTGAAGGAAATGACAGAAAATGGAGAAAAAAAATGAAAGAAAATAGAATTTCTTTATTGATTGAGTGTATCTGTACAAAGAATCCCTGAATATTCAAGATACCCAGGTCTGTCCCAAGTTCAATTATATTTCACATAAACGCTAGATACCCCCCCTCAACCCCTCTTATTTATTTAAAGGCAACATGCCTTATTTCTTAAACTAACTTACTACCTCACTAACAGACACCAAATTAACTACAAATGGATCTGTAAGAAAACAACTTTTTTATGCCAATTTCGCTTTCATATCTCTCCTCAACTTTATATATCCTGCACAAAAAATGTGAAATATATATTGAATAACTGTGTACCTTTGGTGCCTCAAGAACACGACCTTCAACAAGAGCCAATTGTTTATCAACAGAAATGCCACATGCAGCAAGAACAGGATCATCATCGTAGCAATATTTTCCTACAGACTATATATTTTAATGAGTTTACATATTAATGATAAAATGGAACAACATATCAATAATTATAAACTTACATTTTTCAGAATTTTGATTCTATCTTGAGGCTTTTGGCGTGATTTCTCAACTAAAGATGCTCTTTGCACTGGAGAGAGTGCCTTTGTATACCGTTGGAGGGACACAAGTGAACATAGCTACTCCACCAAAAGTAAAGAAAAAGAAAAGAAAAAATTAGTCAGATATGATTGGTTCAAAGGGATAAACTGTTGAAGAAAAAACAAAAACAAGGTTTAGCCGCTATAAAAAAATCAACCAACCTCCAAAGGAAGATAGTTGGGCCGATTTGGTTTTCCAACATCAAGACATGGAAAATATATAGATGAAGGCAGATCAATGCCACAATGTTTGACAAAATATTCATATACAGTAATCTCCACAGTCTGTCCTTCATTATTGCCTTTGTCATTTTTAACCTTCATACTAAAACTGCAGAAGATAACAGACTCAAAGCTTTGTTGTGGTCAAGAGAACCCAAGATTTTGTTTCCATTTTTTCTTATTTCATGTAAATATACTAGACACTTGACTTTCAAAAGGCAAGAACTTACAGTTGTTGATTGCATGGTTTCTCACTCAAGCCAGAAATTTTAAATTCCAGGTTTCGATGAGTTGCTTGTACCCTCAAATTTTTAAGCACCTTTTTGGCCTACGTATTATCAAGAATTAAAAAAATATTAGGTAACTACTAATTTTGATTCTTGAACCATATGGACAAGTTTGTCACCTTTTCCCAGTCAATATAACGGGGTTCCCTCACTTGCTGATTTGATAACAGAAAATCAATTACAGGACCAGGTTTTATGATCATAGTTGTTGACACGTCTAGAAAAAATAAAGTGTTAAGATCAAAAAAAATACATTTTTATAACAATAAGATTCCAAGAAATGTATGAAAACAGTTCTACCCATATTTAGAGTCAATC
>Ga0209389_1002404_pt1 | contig 14336 bp, 7 predicted proteins | sample CowpearedBW_FD_187526 | JGI IMG/M metagenome (GOLD analysis project Ga0209389, IMG submission 187526) | Root nodule microbial communities of legume samples collected from California, USA - Cow pea red BW (SPAdes) (version 2) | ecosystem: Host-associated > Plants > Roots > Nodule | place: USA...
TACTCCAATGGATCTTGTGCTAGAGAAGACTTACAATGCTAAAACAGGAAGGGGAATGCCTGAGCTTTAAGGATATTATGTTCGTTATTCAAATTAGTGAGTTGCTATCACCATGAACAAGATATGGAAAAGAGTTTGTCACATGTTTTTGTCTACCGTGATTTTTGTGGAATTGCTTTCAAACTTTACTGGTTTAGCCTGTGATTTACTGATAGCTAAAAACAAGTAATAATTATTTATATCGATGTTAGCTCTTCTAAGGATGGTCACATAACTTTCACTCTACAATTGTTAAAGTGAGTGAAACAAAGAATTCCTTTGATAGTTATGGTTCTAGTGAGTGAAATTATTCGAGTTCATCTGTTCTTGTTTGATTTGATCTCCTCTCAAAGGCCTCACATTCTATAAGGTGGAACTCATTCACCCAGTTTCTTCGAACCTTACTGTACAAAATCAGGTTGCATGAAAATGGTAAAACAATTTTGTGGATTGCTAATTCTAAAGACTAACTTATTGGTCAACTTGTTTGGTTTCATGACCTTATTTTACCTTTTGTTGTAAATACCATTGATTTTTCTGGTGTTAAAATATTATATTTGAGAAAACCTTCAATTTGATATTCCAAAGTGACATATGTCACCACATCAGTTCTTAATGAACTTTGGTCACCAAACCAAATTTGACCGACAAAATTTAAATCATTATATTAGTCCTCCAAATATTGTCTCTAAATTATTCCTTGAAGGATTCAATTGGTCTAATTAGTCCCTTAGATACTATGTTACCACATTAGTCCTTATATAGAATGACTGGTGACAAAAAGAACCATTAAAGAGTTTGAAGAGAACAATGTAATTTTCAAGGGTTACTTGGAAAGCAAGGTTAATCAACAAGTTACCGTTTCAAAGACTATCAACAAAATATTACAACTATACCTCAACAAAATGCTTGAGCTTAAAACGAAGACAAATACCTGCAAGAAAGATGAAAAATATTTGGAATGAAGGAATAATGGTTAGAATACTCAGAACATGTTTACACTTTTTGAAAACATTGTATTTAAAACACGCTTATAGTGTCACTTCAACAACTAATGAAGTTGTGTGCTCTCTCGTCACTTAATTGAAAGAATATATTTCGCTTCTGTTATTGGGTGAATTTGTTGGTGCGGTAAACACATTGTATCGTTTAAGTGTATCTTATGTGTTGCATCAGCTCTTAAGCAATCTATGTGCACTGACACCACTTAACGTTTATAATGATATTAGGTTTATACATGTGAAAGCATATTAATTGGAGGATATATACAGGGTTTAACTTGTGGTTGAATTTATTTTACAATGGATTGTTTGAGTTTAGTGTTTAATTTGTTTGCATGATAAATTAAGATTCTTGTTTGTGAATATATGAATTGATATTGAACTTTGTGAATGACTGCATCTTATAATGTTGAGATATTGTGGTGTTAATGTAACGCATTTTTAGTTTAACATTGAACTTTAGGTTTGGTTTTGCATAAGAGATTTTCCCACAAAAGTTTGGTTGAATCTAGAGAGGTTAGAACGCGATAATATAAGAGGATATGAAGGTGAAGCCATTAACCCAACACATAGCTCTTACTTCAATTGTATGGATGAAAATTAAGTTATTCACATTACTCTTGACATTGAGGTCATAGCTGCCGTTAAGTTGTTTAACATCATCACTGCCATCGCTAAAAACCATCAGAGCACTCACGCAGAGCTTCACCAATGTCAACATTGCAACACTCTATTTTTGTTATCCTTCTTTGGTGTTCTACTTGCTTCTGTTTTTGCTGGAGTGTTTAGTTTTATTTAGAATTTGAAGGAAAAAGTGGCTTCAGGTAGTTCAAGTGCCACTCCTAGAAAAGGAAGTGGAATTGGAACAAAGACTTTTCCTGCCTAGACCAATTGTGTTTCAATAAATGGAAAAGCTAGAATTGTGAAATGTAAATATTGTGAAAAAGTATTAGCAGGTGGGATTTATCGATTCAAGTTTCAATTGATAGGAAATCAAGAAACTTTACTTAAAAAGAGAATTTACTTAAAAGAGAAGGACTATAAATATTGGCCCAAAGAAAACGAAAGATGTGGAGAGAAAACCACACCAACATAAGTAGAAAATGAAAAGAATAACATGCTTTGAACAATATAAACATATACAAATATTGCAAAAATGTATATATAATAACAATTGTTTTATTATTGGTATTGAAAGTACATATGTTTATTGTTTGAAAGCTCAATTAATTAAAAAAATATATCACTGCATCTTTTTGCAATGATTATTTCATATGTTGCTTATTGTATATTAACATTTATTGGGATTTAAGTGTGAGTTAAGTCTCATATTGGGTGAATATGACAAAATTGAGCACCATAGAAAGATGAAGATCCATAACCTCATTATTTTAAGGTTTTGGAAAGTGATGTCAATTTTTTTATGTAGATTGAGTTATTGAGTTTGAATCTCATTGATGTTATTTGTCTCTCCAATGAACCACCTCTTTAGAGACCCAGTCAGTGATATCAAAGTGAGCATGTCCCGTTAAGATGAACGAACATTATTCAAATCATATTAATACATTCACTATAAGAATCCAACGCACAATGTTTACCTCTTTGTACATGAGTCTGTATATCATTCTCTGGTATCATATTTTGCACAAAGTTTCTGATTTATGTAGTACAAATACAGAAAGGAAATTCAACCTTTCATAAGCAGATACAAACAAGTGTGTTATCACTGTTTCATAAGCAGAAAGGAAATACAAAACGAATATTATTATTTTGACACAAGCAACAGACAAAATAGCAAAGTTCCCACCACTGTAGGCTCATTAAGAGGGTGAAAAAAAAATCACAAGTTAATAATATTAATGTCTCAGAGAGAAATTTATACTTTTTATATGGAGCACATTCCTGTATACAATATAAAGTTAGGCAAAAGAATACCACAATCATGTAGTTACATTTTCTGTGACCTGTTCAAATACCTGTATGTGTGAAAAATTATTGAACTTTGACTGCAAACACTGTATGAACATAATGGTGGCCATCAAGCCATGTTAGAGACCCAAAATTGTATCCACCATTAGCCTCCTTGCCATAGAATGAGACTTTGTAGGTGATTCTTTGAACACCCTCAGAAAACACAAGTTTATTGGGGATGACCTTCACAACCAATCCCTCAGGTGATCTCACTTTTGCAGTGTATGTGGCATTAGGAGATCCAACATTGGTAACTGTTCTTGTGATCACTTTTGGTTTTTGTTCCCTTTTAAGTGTACTTATAGATATTGATGGATAATTGATGTTGGAGATAAGGTCTTCAGAGGAGTTCTTGGGGCAATTGAAGTTGGTCTTAAACATTGACCTTACCTTTTTCTGTGAATAGCCAAAATAACAGAGGAATCTAAGATAGTCTTCTATGTTTGTTTCAAAAACTAAGCCAGGGTAAAGAGCTTTGACTGGATTAATTTCACCAACTCCAATTTCATGTGGGTCAGCAATGTAGTTTGAGCTGTTAGTGAGAGGCTTCCTCAAGTTGTTGTAATTCGTAGCTGAAGAATGGAATAGGAACAAACAGAATTAGAGCATGTTTGATTCAACTGTGTTTGGCCCAAGTGTCACATTCTCTTACACATCCTCAAAAGACTAGAAGAGGGTGTTTGGTCTAGTACCTGTTGTCATCAATGCTGATTTGATCATTGAAGGACTCCAATTTTGGTGCACTGATTTAATGAATGCTGCTGCACCTGTCACATGTGGGCAAGCCATAGATGTGCCAGATTTTATGGCAAACAAGGATGGTTTTTTCCCAACTGGAACACTTCCTGGGTCAGTACTTTTAGGAATCATAGCAGCCAAAATGCCAATTCCTGGTGCCATGACATCAGGCTGGACAAGAAATTTGCCAACAATGTGAAAGAAACAGTGAGTGCATTGTTCTCAAGATTCTTAAGTGATTCAAGTTCAAGGATGAAATTGAAAAATGGGGTTAATTAGTAATTTGGTCTTTATATTTAGGCCTTTTATTCATTTTGGTTCTTATATTTTTTTCAGTTGAGTCCCTATTTTTTAAAAAGACTCAATTTGATCTTTTACGTTAAATTGGCGATAATACCATTTGAAAGTGTCATATGTCAAAATCTAGATCACCTTTTACTTGGAAAGTGTGTCAAAATTAGAGGAGTTCCAAGATAGAATATGATCCAAATTTTGACACGTAACAAACCCAAATTTTGACACTTGACACTTCTAAACACGGTTAATGTCAATTTAACGGAAGAGACCACATTGAGTCTTTTTAAAAAAATAGGAACTCAATTGAGTTAAAAAAAAAAAAAAAAAAAACATAAGGACCAATATGAATCAAAGCCTAAATAATATAGGACTAAATTACTAATTAAGCCATGAAAAGTGCATGTAAGAACAAAGGGAAGAAAAATACCTTGAGAATGTTTTCTGTAAGGCTTGAAGGGCCTCTGGATGAGAAAGATGCAACAATTGGTGAAGGTTTATATCTAACAACTTCTGTTGTTGGAAGAATTGTCGCAGTTGGGTTCCTGTAATGGAGCCATGATAGACTAAGTAAGCATACAGGTAGCATGCTATGTTTCAACTTTTACATTTATGAACATAAATGTGTGTGCTAAATTACTATTTGTTCTTCAATGAAAGTTGTTTAGTCAAACCACCACACTACATGCATTTTACATTTTCTATCATCACTCTACTAAATGCTTAACATTTCTTCAATTCCTTCTTGTTTGTACATGGTGTCAGATTTCATCTTAAATCAACTGGCATCAAACAAAAGGGTGCAATAGACATATATTAGACTTTCCAACACATACAACATGGGAAAATTTACCTTAAATCACTAATGAACAAATGTTGAGGCTGATGATGCTTACTTGGTAGAGTTTATGTATTGTAGGATTTGATGCCCTTCAACATTGCCAACCTCAGTGAAGGGAAATTCACCTGCATCAAAGGGAACATCTTTGTTGTCCTCATCAATGATTATCAACCCTATGGCTCTTCCATCTTGTACAACTAGCTTCTTGATTCGCCTTGCAACAGTTGGATCATCATTAGCACAAACAACAATGTTGCCAGCGATTTTGTTGTAATCTAATGATCCAGGATAACAGTTCCTGCATTGAACAGAATAATTAACATAACTTCTCAGATGGATCTTTCCACCCCCAACATCTGGATTTTACTAGTATTACTCATTCTACTATATAATATATGTGCTAGTAATATATATGAATAGTAACTTCAATGTTAAATTTCAATCGAAGACATGAAATGACAACTCTTTAGTTATTTTAGGTTTAAGAGGTTGAAAATAACTTCATAAATCACAGTTAGGTACCTAGCTTCTGATGCAGGGGCAAATTTGGCAGCTACTTGCTCTCCAAAGACAAGGTTATGCATCTTTGAATGAGTAAGATTTGAAAAGTTAATGCCTGTACCCTGAAAACACAAACTGATAGAATCAGAATAATTCTGAATATAATCACAAGAAATCAATTACAGAATAAGATTTGAGAATAATTACAGAAGATTTCATAACATAATCACCAGAATAAGATTTGAGGGTTTTGGGGCATTAAAGAAGAATTCAGGGTAACAAATCTACTTTTTTTTGCTTGGAAGAAGAGATCAAGAAACATACTTGGAAATACTTTCCATTTCCAAGGACAATAGTTGATTGGAAGTTCCTATCAATATTAGAAGCTGCAATGGTAAATATCCATGGTGCAGTGTTCACAACTGTGAAAGAATCAGGGCCATCGTTGCCAGCTGAACACACCACCATGACCCCCATTTGTTCTGCATGAAATGCTCCAATGGCTATAGGATCACTCAAAAAGTCTGATTGAAACAGTGAGCTGAGTCCAATAGAGATTGAGATCACATCTACTCCATCCTTTACAGCATCATCAATAGCCTTCAGAATGGTGGCACCAGAGCATCCTTCATCTGAGCATGTTCTATAAGCAGCAATCCTAGTAGAAGGTGAACCACCCCTTGCTGTGCCTAGTGCTAAACCATAATAACTAGCATTCTTGACATAAGCTCCAGCTGCAATTGATGCAGTGTGAGTGCCATGTCCAACAGAATCTCTTGGGGAACCTTTGCTTGCTTCTATTTGAGTCTGGTTGCTACCTGGTGTAGCTTCAATATTATAGTATCTTGCACCAATCAATTTTCTGCAGTTTTATTAAGTGTTGCACCAATCAATTCAGAAGGCTTATATCTTATCTTATAAATAGATATGAGCATTTTTTTTTATTAAGAACATTTGACTGAGAATGAATGATACCTATTGCAATTGGATTTCTTGAAATCATGACCCTCCATGCAAACTCCTTTCCATCTTGAAGGGATCTCCCCTATACCCTCATCTCTGAAACTTGGAGACTCTGGCCATATCCCTTGAAGCAGAACAGATATAGGCATAAAATGATTGAATAATATAATCAAACATAACTGTTCATAATATGTAGCATGCAACTCTACACTGAGGTCCTTGTAATTCATGGATCAGTGTTTTCAATTTTTTAAGAGGAAAGTTGTTCATTGTGAGTAACACATAAAGTTCAGGTGGTGATTACTTTTCATATTGTGAATTGTTCAACATGATTATACTATAATTTAGAAGAATAATTCGACATGCATTTTCACTTGTTCATTAACTAATTTCTGTTGATCCACCTTGTCTTTTGTACACTACACTACAATTTTTGTCACATATCCCATTGTGAACATAATATATATGCACATCTGATGCTGAAGAAGCTCTATTCATTTTAGAATACTGTGTTGTCTTTTATTTTTATCTCCTATTTCCCTTCAAAAACATCCCCAGTTTACAATTCTAACAATGAGAAATCAAAATTTATAACAACTCACCTTTCAATCAATTAAATTAAATTCCTTAGTAATAGTTTACAAGATAAAAAAACAAAAATGAAAATAGAGATTAATCGTTATGTACTATGGACATAAAAGTTTATACTGACAATGACACAAAAATCACAATGCAGAGTAAAAGTTAACATTTTTGTGTATTATTAATGTATACTATTTTCAGAGAAAATCATTTAATACTTGTGACTAAAGTTTAAGAAACTTTTGTTAAATCAAAAGACCCTAAAGGGACACCAGGAAGGGTCCCACAATCAAGCAGTAGAGGCTAGTACAAATTTCTAGTGAAGTTCCCTAGAGAGAGTGTGTCTGTGTCTCTGGATCTTGATGACAGAAGCCAAAAAAAAAAGTATGAGAAAATCCCTTTAATGTTTTTATGCTATTGTGGGGAATTTGGTGAGTTTTTCTGTAAAGGCCCTTTGGCTTCTTTTTGAAAGGGTTGCAATACTAAAGACAGGGTATGAAGCAACAGAAAAGAAAATAAAAGAAAGTGGTTTCTTTCACAGTAGCTTGATGATTCAAATGGGGAAGAAAAGGGTTTCTGGGGAGAAGTGCCAATAATGTAAAGTGCTGTGTGCCTCAGGTTTTAACAATCTCTGTTGGTTGTTATGCAGTAGGAAGCTCAATGCAGTATCTTGAAAAGCTTAATCAAAACATTGCAAGAAAAAAGTTGTTTTTCTTTTTTTCTGTTAGTATTGAAAACTAAAGGAAGAGTGATGTGATGAAAAGTCAATAACATCTTTAGCTACCATTTTCTTTCTCTAATTTTCACTTGCCAAACTCATCATTGATCATGGCTTGCATTAGGGACCAATCTCACATCCTATACTTTAAATGCAAAAACACATTTCTTATAGGATCATCACCATAGGATACACTATACCAAGAAAAACCAGTGAAGGTTTCAGTTGTTATAAAGTGAACAAAGTACAGTATGAGTAGTTATTGTGCTTGTTATATTATATATATATATGGGTAGCAATCATAACAGCTGGTTGTGGGGTAGAATGAGTTGCCATTTGAAGATAACAGATGTTGATGGTGCAACTGTCAATAAGGTTGATAGATGGGTGAATGGCCTTAACAGTGGCAGTGAGTAGTGACAAATGAGTTTCACATGAGCCTACCATTTGTTTTGGGTCCATCTCATGCTTCTATTGTACTGTGCTATTCAACACTCTAATGTCACATTTGGGTTTTTCACTGCATACTTTTCATAAAATTATTTCTTCCAGCATTTCATGAACAAATAAAAGGGGTATATTATCAAGTACTTATTTAAAATTATAATAAAAAAAATATTTTTTAATTTAAATGAAAAAATGAATAAATTATTGCAACATAAGACATAATTAAATATGTGGAATAGATAATCTATTATTTTACCCTTTATGTTTTTCTGTTCAGTTTAAAAGATCCTTTTATTTTCTTCTTTTCTCTTCTTTTTTTTGTTTTCATAAGTTGAGTATTTTGTAAGTTTCATAAAGAAAAACAAATGAGGTTTGGTGACTTTATCCAAAGAAACAAACAATGCATTAACATTGAAAGTAAAGTTTGTCTGAATGGCACACTTCACTTTCACTGTGACTATTCCCTTTCATCATAAACTTTTGGGGAACACTGTGGTTAGGTAGTGGTCCTTTGTAAATGTAATATCAAACTTCAATTTAATTTATCCACACACACACACACAAAAAGCTTTAAATTGATATTGATGAAGCTTTTGGAATCATTGACTTTAACTCTACAAAACAAGTTCTTATAGTTTTCTTCCCAATGACTAACAACCTAAGATTATTATTATCTTTAATGTGTTTTCAGAAGGGTTAATGGACAAAGAAGGTGCATTGATTGAATGAATATTAAAGTTTCATTTTTTACAATATATTTTTAGTCTCTAAATAAATTTTTAAACTAATTATCTTCTCATATTTTGTCTTTTTTCTATGAGAGTCTAAATTGATAATATTATGTATCAATTGAATGAAATAATTATGTGACTGTACCTTGCTTTGGATTTTTTTAAAAAATGCATGTGAAGTTTAGGTGGGTTTTCTTCTAAATTGATTTATTTATTTGACTAAGTACAATAAAGTGGTGCAAGGAAAGAAGTGTTGTCAAGTAATGCCACATAATGAGCCAAATCTAGTTGGAATGCACTTAAATTAAATTAACCTTTCAGGATAAACAAAGTAATAGTTTTGCTTTTGGCATAACCTTATCTATACTACAACAAACCCTTTTACTACAAAAGTTCCATTTATTTTTTATTTTCTTTTAGCTTGTAGTTAATATTTTATTAATGGTAGGAAAAAATATTTAATGTAAAAAACAAGTTTTGCAGATTTGTTGGTGTGAATGTAATTCATGTACAATTTAACTGTGTGAATATAATTTTCAATTGAGTTTAGATTAGTTTTGACTAATTCAATTAAAATGGAAGGAATGTCATATTGATAATGTTTCAAATACATTAATTCGATTGGATTAAATCCACATTTATATAGTTTACCTTATTTATCAATGTAGAATGCATAAAGAGAAAAATAAAATAGCTAATAATAGTTTTACTATCAAAGACCCTCTTCATTATCATATAAAATTTATTAAAAATCACAAATTTAAGTGGATCATACACATTATGTTAAAAAAAATTCTATATTTTCAATTTTATAGAAATCTAATAATGAAACTCAATCAAACTTTTATAAGAGAATTAACATTAAAAGTCTTCTCTTTTATTTAATAATTAACATTTTAATATGAAATTTAGACATATATTTAAACTACTAATTTTCCAAATAATAATAATAAAGAACTTGGAAATTCAATAAACCTGAACCCTAAAATTAGAAATAAAAAATCAATTAAGATGAAATAGAAATTGAATTAGGAGGTTGAGATTTGAAAATGACAAAGCAAAAATAGGAAAGCAGAATTATTAGGTTAAGACAAAAGGTAATTAAAGAAGTGTTTACCTGTGTCTATGACACCAATAATGGAATCAATTGAAGAGTGTTGAATTAGGGTTTTGGAAGGTGCATAATGAGGAGCCTTTAATCCCAAATCTGATTCCAAGAAATCCCAAGATCGTGTTGTGTGCAACTCAAGCATCGGATCTAGGAACACTGACACCACACCTTCGTGACCTGTTTCGTGTCCACACCACCAACACTATCATCAAATTCTTTCGTAATTATTATGATTTTGACATTTATCAATAAAAAAATTAAATATATTTTTAATCTTTAAATTCTTTATCTTTCGGAATACATGAATTTAGTTTTTTCAATCAAATTTTGTTAAATTTATTTAATGTTTTGTATGCATTTTAGAATTGTATTTGAGTTGTTGATATTGTTTCACACATTTTTGTTTTAATGCTAAGTCAAATATTATTATGAAACGCACTTGAAATATTAAATAAATGTAACAAAATTTGATTAAAATAACTAAATTCATATATTTTAAAAAATAAAAGACTAAATTAATTCATATATTTTAAAAAATAAAAGACTAAATTAATTCAAAATTTCAAAATAAATTAATTCTAAAATTTACCAAAAGTGTTTTAATTTTGATGATGTTATGATGTACATGTTGTAAATTTTAATTTTTTTACACTGGCCTATAAAATTTGCGGGTTAGTGATTGATTTGCAGGAACAGTATTCTAAAAAATAATTTGCATATAAAATTGACATATTTTCAGTATTTTATCAGATTAAATTTGACTAAATTCAAATAAAATAATCTAACTTAAAGTATAAATAGTAAATTATATAGTAAGATATGAATTTGTTCAGAAATAGGATATATGGATATTCGACAAAATTTGCGAATAAATGTGAAAATTATGGGGAGAACGTGGTTAAAAAAATTGTTATATTATTAGTATAATTCATTTTATAATTAGTGGCTTACATTTTTGTTAGAACATAAGTAAAGTGATGAGTATCACTTTAAACGTGTTCTTAGTTTTCTTTATAAGTATTATGGTCAATCTAATTCAACGTTTTCCTAAGATTTTCAACTAAGCAAATTGTTCTCTAACTCAATATTTTAGTTACTAGTGTATAATATATACTTACTAGAAAATTAAAGTGGAAATTGTTGTACATAGAACTTTATGTATAAAAGAGTTAAATGAAGACTAAAATAATCAACATTAATTAAAATGATAATATTTTTATTCAAATATTTTAGTTACCCACTACATTATTATTGAAATTTTTATATTAAATTATTTATTATGGATTTTAGTCCGTGAGTTTTATTGCGGATTTAATTATGCAGATAACAACTATTTACATATTTGGTTTATTCGTGGGTAATTTTTCATGAATAATTTAAGTTTTTCGTGAATAAAAGTGATAGAACTATTATTGATTCAGGAGTATAAAATATTTATCATGATTTTATAAAACATGTCATCGAAAAAACTGTGTATAAAACATTATCTATAAAGAAAAAAAAAACTATATGATGTGCATGTATTCAATTTTAGACATATACTTAGAAAAATAGAGTTTCAAAGCCTCATAATTTTTCTCTACACAAAAAGATTTTAAAAAGATTAAGAATTTAAATTTAATACAGTGCAAACTTTTCAGACTGTTAGCTAATAAAAACATTGCCTAAAATATATTTTTCTAAACTAATTATGATAACACAATAATATTTAATTACATAAAAAATTATAATTAAATGAAGTAAAGAAACAATCGTATGTACTATTAATCTATTTTAATTAAATCTTTTTGTTAAATATTGAAAAAGAAACTAAAATCTGGATTTAAAATTCTATTTAGTTTCAACACATTCATAGTGTGGAGTCAACCATCTTTTCAAAGGTACGTCTATAAAGATTTAAGAAAATAAAATATAATCATAACTTTGTGTTATAATTGTTTTTAAATTACAAATTCGGTAGAGAAACGTAGAAAATTCCTACTTGTAATAATGTGATGCAAATTAAACAATGTGGTTACATTTTATGTCACACAATAAAAAGTTATAAACAAATTTTATTGGAAATTATATGTTACTCATACTATAGCTTAATTATGGACATAAAAGTTTATGATTTTATTTTATATACACTAATTTACCCTTTTCTTTATTATTTTCGTACATAATGCATTTTCAGCAGGGAAGACATACATATTCAGATTCAATGACGAATATTATAGTAAATTTATTTGTAGCCAAATTGATACATATTTTCACATTCTTTACACTTCTCATTTTAAATTTAAAGAGCTAGTGATAATAAACTAAATTTTATATAAATCGACAATTAATTATTAAAAAGAAAAATATATTTCAGCTCTGGCTGCATTATATGATAAAAAAAGTTACCTAAAAAACATTAATTTTATCAAATTTAAGTCATTGCAAAATTTTACAATATCAATTAATTAATACGAATCGTCTTAAATATTATTTTTTTAAGTAATTATTATGAAAAGTAATAAATTTACTATAATTTGATAACATCATGTAAACGGTTAAATATGGTTTTGATGCTTTAACCTGCAGTGAAAATTGGAATTAATTCCTTTTAAATAATTTGTACCAATTTAGACCATCAACTATGTAAATATGTAAATTTAGTCATTTTAAGAAAATTTGATTAAGTTTATTTGATGTTTCAAACACATCTTATTATATTATTTTAGTTTGTTTATACCGTTTGACACATCTTCGCTTTAATATTACTTGAGAAATAAACTTAAAACAAAATTGGTTTAAAAGACTAAATTCACACATTTATAAACATGAGAGACTAAATTTACACATTTATAAAGATCAAATATTAAGTTTGTTCAAAATAATTAATTTCAATTTTTACTAAAAGTTAAAATAATGAAAATATATTTAACCCTAAAATAAAAGTATTACGCAACATTGTAATTAAATAAATAAAAACTAATAAAAAAATCTTACCACTAAAGTCAATACTAAAACGAAACAATGGAATATTTGAAAATCTTAAACATTTTATTGAGAAAGGGGAACAAAATTCTATGTGTACGTGGAAATTGAAAGTACAAAAACCACAGATTCACCAGACAATCACATTTGTTTATGTACATATAATATTGAAATGCAACAAAAATAAATTATAAAATAATGACAAAAATATTGGAAGCAGTGCCACTCTGTCCCACAAGGCAACTCACTTATCTTCAGATCTCTATTTTGGAACCATTAATATAATCTTATTTTACTTTTACATTATTTTTTTAGTTAATTTTAATTCATATATACATACACATTTTATTTAAATAATCATTTTCCCCTTTAGTTATTATCCATCTATTTTATTATTATTATTATTATTATTTAAATGTCTTTTACATCATTGAGAGTGTAGTTAAGGTTGGTGAACAAAATTATTAGTGCACAGTAATAATCATAGACACAAAGGACACAAAAATTCACTTCCAACCACATAATAAGTGCTATCAATATTGATTTTGCTTTAAGCAAAAAAACCACATTGTAAAATTAATGCTCTTTTTTTCTAGTGATTAACCCTAAATAATAATGACCACAAAAAAAAAAGAAGGTAAATTGACAACAAAACATTAGAAAAGTCAAAGAATGATGCAAGTTAAAAATTTGATGCAGACAAAAGGGAAAAGAAGGTAGAAGAAGACAATATCAGAAAAAATACCAGACAGTGCAGAAGCTTCACTCTCTGTAAGCATGGCAGAGAATCCACTGAAGGCATGACTGAACTGGTGGATCAGACCAATCCTCTCACTTTCTTCACTGAGAAAATGAAAAAAATAAAAAATAAAAATTATGTCCATTCCATAAGTTCAACTGGTTTTGATTTCTTTGATGAGTATATGGTTACAGATTAAAGTGCAGAAAAGCAGATAATGAACCTTGGAATAACTGATGACAGTAGCTGCAGATGATCTGATTCTGGAATTTGGCCTTGTACCCTTTTGTTGTTTGGTGATGAATTTCCCATGTAAACAACATAATGCTGCACAAAACAAGAGAAACTCTGGTGAATCTGTCATATATATACAAAAATTGAACTTAACAAGCTAAAGGGGAAATGTGTGTGTATAAAATAAACCTTTGGAGTTTGATCTGAAATTGCAGTGGTGCTGATGAGAAAAGAAGCTAAGAAGAGAAAATTTAGGAATTGCTGAAGCCACTCCATTGAAGAGAGTGAGATGAATTGGTGTTAATGAAGAGAGTTGTTCATGCAATGATCCATTTATAGGGTAGGTTTGATTAACTTGCTTAATTAAAGGAAGCTTCAATCAAGAAGCATGTGAGAGAATCTTTGTTAATTCTTTTGCTCCACTTATGTGAACAGCTACTGCATAATATTACTATAATATAT
>Ga0209389_1002405_pt1 | contig 14335 bp, 12 predicted proteins | sample CowpearedBW_FD_187526 | JGI IMG/M metagenome (GOLD analysis project Ga0209389, IMG submission 187526) | Root nodule microbial communities of legume samples collected from California, USA - Cow pea red BW (SPAdes) (version 2) | ecosystem: Host-associated > Plants > Roots > Nodule | place: USA...
TGGAGAAATGTAGGTGCGTGTCTAATATGAAAAGGGCGAGCGGCTAACCACTGGTATACTATGGATTCAAGACTTAAGGAAGAGATTTAGTTTTGCTGGTATTTCACTTGTTCAAAGCATCGAAATTTTTAGTTTCTCTTAGAACCCAATTGAAACTAAGCGAATGAAGATTTGAGTAACCAATTATATTAAATCCCAGAAGAGAAAAACAATTACCTTAGCTTTGTGTGTGGATGGAAGTAAAGGTTTGTGGTGCCGCTGGGTGTGGCGGAAGAGATGAAGGAACTACGATGAAAAACCCCTCGTAAACCCCGTTGTTTTCTCCTTTCCTTTTTTCATTATTATTACGGATAAATGTATAACTACTATAACAAAGTTATTAACATTTATTTCATACATAATGTAACGTTCAATTATGAAATTATGTTTATATTTTTAATTTTTTATCATATAATAACTTTTATCATAAAAAAAAATGTACGTGACGTACGTGTTTTACTCGTAATTATTAAATACGAAATTATTAATTTTTTGTAATTTTTAATAAATTTAAAAAATATAAAATTCAAAATAATGTTCTTTGTATTTGTCGTATATTTTTAGTTTGTGTAAAGTGAAATAGTTTTTTTTTTGTTTTTTACCTATAAACTCTTTTATATTTAATTGTTCTATCATTTAAATAAATATTACGACAAAAGAAATGATAATTTCAACCAAAATCAAAAGCAATTAACAAGAAGTTATAAAAAAAAATATAGTGTTTTCCACAGGCTTTATAGATGCAGCAAATACAATTTAAAAAATTAGAACAAAAATAAGAAGCAAAGAAATCAATTAAGAAAAGTTTAATTAACAACTCTCATTGCAAAAGAGGTTGAATAATGCTTTAATTTTTATTTTATTTTTTTCAATTATAAAAGATATTATAACATCTGAAAACAAATTTATCAAAACTATTTCAAAATAATATAACAAAAACATAAAGATTTTTTATCCGAATTCATCTTGATTATTGACCCTATTTCATTTCTTGAAAAAAATGACCCTTAAAATCAAAACCTTTTTTTTTACTATCACGATTGATTTATAAAAAAAAATTAATTATTTTTTTTAATAATTTAATTACTTTTTAGAATAAATAAATTATTTTTTAGAATATTTTTTTTGTGATAGAGACAAGATTAATTAAAGATAAAGTTAAAATATAGTATATAAGTAGGTATAAATTTCATGTCATAAATTAATTTTATGGACACTCGTTAAGGAATAATAAATACACATTGATTTTGTCATTTTACATTAAAAATTGAAATAATTAATTATATTAATTAAAATAATATAAATACACACAACTAATTTTATAAACACAAAAATATCCTTTAAAAATTCTAAAAAAAACATTTTGAAAACTCAATTAAATCTCAAATTGATACTTTAATTTTTATTTTTATTTTTTGTAAATTTTTTAGATGTTTAATACTATTTTTTTTTCTTTTTTCTGGTACTTTAAATTTTTTTATGTTTAATTATATTTTAATTTTTAATTATATTATAATATAATTATTTTATTACTTAATTATTATTTAACTTTTACTAGTAAACATTAAATAAAATATTATAACAATTAACTATTAACAATATTTATGGGTATTCTTGTCTTTTAAATAAAATAATACTACATTGATTATGATTGTGTCAAATTTTATTAAATATTACGATTAACTATGAACTTTTTGTGGATTTCAATATGTATTAATTATCCTTAACCAATACTCTTAGGACACTGGTCAGCAAGACCCTAAGTTAAATTTAAATTTTACTATTTTAAGATTGTATTAGACTCTGTCATAGGAAGCAGTACAAACAAATTATTTTTTAATAGCGATTTATTTTTTACGGTTATATTAAACTGTCAGAAAATATTTAATTTTTTTAATTTGTGTAAAAAAATTTAAACAGCAACAATTTTTTTAATATTTTGAATGTTTTTTTACACTTCTCCTTTCTCCCTTTCTTAAAGTTTTATCCATTGTATAATTTCTAACTCGTTGCCAAAACTCCTTTGCAACATTTTTGGATCTGATAAATGTTAAAAGAAGCCACCTTCAATGTCGAAGCGAAAGTGATAGCCATAAGCGAAAGTCACCTTCAACGTCGAAGCAAAAATATTGGAGGTTCAGTTATGATTCTTTTTTCTTCTAAATACCATCCTTATGAGCTCTAATTGGTTCCTCTTCATGATCGATGCTTCTCTCAATTTCCGGTTCAACTTTGCCCCAATTTGTAATGGTGTGGTGTTTGTGTCTTTCTCTGAATCTTTAGCAACTTTGTAACATTTTCCTTATGTTGTCAATGTTGATTATGTAGGAAATTAATCTCATAGAGCTTTAGGTTTTCCATCATTTGTTGTCGGCACTGCCATTTATTGTTGTTTGGTGTAGTTACTGGTAGAGTTAATGAAAAATCTTGATCACTTTTTATGAATAAAAGATAACATAATCTCTTTTATTAGGCATGTAAATATTTGTAAAGAGCATGTTGTTCATCCTACTTTCATTGACCATAGCCATGTGTAAAGACTTTCAAATATATTTAATAATTTAATAAATAAGTAAATAAAAATAATAGGACTTGGCAAAATAGAGTATTTTCTGTAAAAAGTAAGTAAATAAAAAATAATTTTAAATAAAATTGATAATTGAAATATCGGTTAACATATGAATGAAAAACAATTACTAAATACTTTTAGAATATTAAAACAATTTAAAAATATTTTAAGCATTTTTTATGGTTTTTAATTGTAAAAATATGATATTTTTTTTACGGTTTTTAACTGTCAAAGAATAATATATTTTGTAGTAGTTTTTAACCGTCAAAATACGATATATTTTGTAGTGATTTTTAACCATTAAAATATGATATATTTTGTAGGGGTTTTGGACTGTCAAAATATGATAAATTTTGTGACGGTTTTTAACCGTCAAAATATCATCAAATAAAGGGTTAAGTATGTTTTTAGTTCTTGAACTTTGACCCAAAATTGAAATTCGTCCCTAAATCTGAAACTAATACACTTTGGTGGTTCCTAACCTTTAGAAATGAATGAATAACATTTTAACCTAATTATGTTAACTTTTTTGACATGTTGAATGCTTTTCATGTTACTGTTGAAGTTGTTTACACTATTTTACACATTCCCGGTTCAATATCTACTAAGAAATATGTTCGACACCTTAAAAAAAAGATAACGTAATTAAATTAAAAGAACTATATTCATTAATTTTTAAAGTTTAAGGACCAAAATGTATTGAAGTTTCGGATAGGAACAAATTACAATTTTAGGTCAAAGTTCTAGCACTAAAAACATACTTAACATTAAAATAAAAGTACATTTTGTAGCGGTTTTTAACTGCTAGTAATTTCCTTTTTTTCTTTTTTAACAACAATACCAACAGTTAATTTTTGCTTGTCAAAAACTGTTTTTGACATGCGTAATTCTGACGATTTTTTAAACCGTCATAAATTTTATTTGTGACGGTTTTTAACCGTTAAAACTTGTAATTTTAACCGTCATAAATATTCACTTTTTTTTGTGGTGAAGGTATTGGGTTTTGTGCCACCAATATCAATTTTCACTCCAAATGTTCAATCATCAATGTGGGAAAGGGTTTGTTGAAGACATATTTACTAGAGATAAAATTAATTATAATATAAGTATGAATAAATATCATCTTACAACAAGTTTTATGAGATTAAATATAAATTCCACTACTTTATTATTTGCATTAAATTCATCATTTCATAAAGAGTAATTAAAGGTAAGAGAATTTTTTGACTTCGTTCTTATTTGGTGAATTAATCATTTGAGGAAATGGACGTGAGTCTATAGTCCTGGAATTGCCATCAAATACTTCAGACAAACTAAACATATGTTTATTCACATAATTATTCTATTGTGTGGCGTGTTCCATGAAGGCTTCATCTCATTAGTGTAATTTGCGTAACCACGCTATGAATCCCACAAGCAAGTGTTAGTTTCCCGAATGCAGATTGTTTGGCTACGAACTTCTCTAAATGCGTTAGATGCAACTTTAAGTTCATTGTCTTGTAAAATTTGTTAGACTGAACACATCAGTCGAAGATTTAAGTTGTCCTTCGAGATTCATTTCAAATTAAAATTTCTAATTGTTTAGATAGTCAATATTTCTTACAAAGTCTTTCGAATCATATATTATTGTCTTAGATTCAAAGTGTGTACATCAAAATTGACATGTAAGGTGAGGATTATCCTCATATATATATTTTGATGGAAACATTTTTGAACCGTGAAAAACTTGAAAAAAGTTACACTTTTTTTAATTTTCTTAAGAGAATCTAAAACTTTGGGTTCCTCATTCGAGGAAAGGTTTCTTGGAGAAGATTTCATTATGAGAATACTCGCATAGTTTGACATTGAAAGAACAAGAAGATAGCAAAATAACATCAATTCTTATTCAATTTCAAGATGCTTTTAGTAAGGTAAGTGTATAATCCTCTTGCTCTTCTTATCCTATGGAATGTGAGACTCAAAAACAAGGTAGAAATGGACTTAAGTATGGTTGCACAAGGTGAATTAGGCACACATCCTCCGAGACAAACAATGTCCTTGCCATTTTACCATGAAAGAACCTTATCCCTTTGATGCGGGAGTTGAACTCTACACTAACCTCTCTTTAGTGTTTCACTTAAAAACAAGATTGAGTTCTGGCCGAAACAAGGAGGAATTCAGTGTAACCCTTCCCTAGCTTTGGAATGCCTAAATTACACTATTTTTAGCGCATTCTAGGTGATGAGGGACTTCTTGCTTCAAGTCTTCTTCTCCCTTCATATCTTGGACAAATTTTAACTATGTATTTGGGGTTCTTAACTGAATATTCAAGCCGAAATCAAAGCTCAATTAAGGTTCAAAGGAAGTCCACACACTACACAAAAAATGGAATTACCAATAGGCAAAAAATTGATAACAATTATTTTATGTTTCGTACACATTTCAGAGTTGTATTTGAGTTGTTTATATGATTTTACTTTAATGTTAAGTCAAATACTATTATGGAATGCGCTTGAAATGTCAAATAAACTTAACAAAATTTGATTAAAAGGACTAAATTCAAGTATTTCGAAAGATTAATGACTAAATTGGTTCAAAATCTTGAAATGAACTAATTCCAAAATTCACTGAAAGTTAAATGATCAAAAACATATTTAACCCTTACTGATAACCATAATTCATTAGTAATTATGCAATTTAGTTCTTTTTTCTTCTCCTCCTTATTCTTCTTCTTTGCTCCCTTGTCCTTTGATTTCTTCTACTCTTCCTCCTCCTCCTTCTTATTCTTCTTCTCAATTGTATTTAATAACACATCTCATTGGATTTGACAAGAATTTGATCCAAAACAAATGGCGAGAATTTTGACATCTATTTTACTAACAGATCAGTACAACATCTAAATGGCGAGAATTCATTCTTCTCCTTATTGATGAATTCATTATCGATGATAATAATCATCTAAATTACTAACAAATTTATTATCATAAAAATATTCGATAGTAATAAAAATTTTAAAATATGTCAGTAAACTCTATAAAAATTCAAAAATTCTAAAAATTTTAAATTCATTATTAATTTTAATTTTGTCCCCAATTCAGTTATCATTTTAATTAAAAAGATTCAATGTGATTATTCTTTTTTAATTGATACTAACATTGTTTGAAAGATGATCCCGCCACTACAAGAATGTAGGCTTTTTTCGTCGGCCAAAATCGGACGTTACTAGTGCAAAACCAACGAAAAGAGCATGATCTCATCGGTCCAGCGACGGTAACATGGACCACGCCCATCTCCTGGATGCAAAACTCGTTTGAGTCGGCCAAATGCGGACGAACATTTGCTGCTTGTTTATCGTCGGCTCAACCGACGAAAACACATAAGAAATAAAATAATAAGTTCGTATGCGTGGGTCAAGCCCACGAACACCTGAAAATTTTTCCAAATTTTGCTTGGGCTAAGCCCACGAATGATTCCCTATGCGTAGGCCAAGCCCACGAATGATTGAAATAAAATATCTAAAATAGAGGGCTTTGCGTGGGTTTAGCCGACGCAAACAATTTCCCTTATAATTGTTGGCGTGGGCTTAGCCCACGCAAATGTTTATTTCCAGTCACATCGCAAAATCTGCATCCAACAATACCAAAACCTACATCCAGACACATTTCAAACAATAATTCAGGATATCATTTGAATCATTTAGAAGCGAAATTGCAAACACAAAATTAAGTAAATTGTGACTTTAATTAGATCAAATTACAGTCGCACAAAAATCTACAAGTCTAAAATCCACAGAAGACAAGTCCACCTAAAAAGCTTATTCTAAAAACCTAATTTGGATCTCATAACCAAAAAATTACTCAATCAATAGGGATTCAATCAACAATGTAGTGAAGTTCAATCAACAAGAATACAATCACTAACCTGGATGCTTCAAAAATCTGTTGGGTTCGAACAAAAATCCGTAAACCGCGCTTACGAAAATCCCTAAATCTGCGACGAAGCTCGTCGGCACACCCTTTCTCGCCCAAACTTCCACGCTCGTCACAACATTCGTCTTGTGAGAGCAGCTCGCATCGTAACAGAACCTCGCCTCCTCGCAGCAGGTGGCGTCTTTGAAGAAGCTAGCCTCATTGGAGTATTGTTCTTGTCTCCCACTTGCCTCGATGGAGTTTCGTCACTCATGGAAGAAAACGCACGCCACAGAGAAGGAGGGAAATGTCGAGGCTGACTCGAGGAAGGGGAAAGCGGAAGGGGGAAGGGGGAAAAGTGAAATCTGATGTTTTCCCCCTATACTTTAACCTAAAGTTTAATTTTTTTTATCTCAGTAGTATATGCGTGGGCCAGCCGACACAAACAATTTAATTTGTTATGCGTGGGCCATCCGACGCAACTTATTGGTTGATTTGCGTCGGCCAAACCGACGAGAATCTAAAATTAATATTTTTTTCAAATTTCTATGAAGAGATAATTTTTGTTTCTAAATAACTTTTTGGTTATCGTCGATTTTGCGTGGGTCTGACCCTCGTATTTTGCGTCCTACACTGATCCGACGCCATAATTTCGACGCTAAAATCGCGCATTCTTGTAGTGCGCGCAAGTTTTTAAGTGTTCTTTTATGAGGTTTTTTCTTCCTTCTTCCTCCACCTTCCATCATCCTTACACCACCCTTTTCGATATCTTCACCATCCCCCTCGTTTAGTAAAATCTTTTCCGGACAAGAATGTACGACTCATATGGGTGAAACTCTAAACTAGAATGCATTGTTGTTTTGTGACTTTGATGGGTAAAAAATGAGAGAATTTCCTCTAAATTTCCAAATGGAAGATGTTGGAAAATATTGGTAGACAACCTTGTGAGATGCTTGTAATTGTCTTGGATCATAGTGTTTGGATTTTGAGCATTGGAAAATGAAGAATTGAAACTGTGGAAGTGATTTTGGAGAAAAAATAAGAATGATTGGTTCTCAGGTTTCAAGCAGTGATCAACCCAAAATTTGATGAAAAAGTGAGTGCATTGAACAACTCGCATCAAATTAATGATGTTATCATAAACGTTGTTGCTGCTGCAAACACCAAAATGTGTTGTAAAGTCTTCTCTTCTATCAATCTTCTATTAGACATATCTAATTGTCTCATTTGATTCTTCTCTCCAGACAGAGATCCTCTCTTTGTTAACACCTCTTTCTTGTGAGAAATGTTGTGATACAAATTTGGAGATGGTAGAGAAGAGAGGAAGAAAAGAAAAAATGGTGGTGGAAGGTGGTGACTGGTGGAGGAAGTTAGAGGGAAAAAGAAAAAAAATAACATAAAGGAATTTATTGTAGCCACGATCATATTGGTCTTCTTCACGTCATCCCCTCTACACGTAAGATTATATCAAATCTTCTCACATATTCACTCTAACGAATTAATAATTAATGAAAAGTGAAACTATACAAAAATATTTTACGAAACCAATAAACCTCGTCACGTTATGTAACGAAAGCAAATTCATCAAGAACACTTGTTTTAGTTATCAATTGTTTTAGTACATCGAAATATTAACATAAACAAAATTGTTTTAGTGAACATTCAAAGCTACACCCGAAACAAATCTCAAAACTAAGGATCATATCAATTCAAAGTGGCATTTATAACTGTAACTACAATTTGAAACCTTTACACATAATCTAAAAGATTCATCCTTTTTCTGACATGCCATGATGCCACCACATATTAAACCCTAACGAAGAAGAGACTAAGTTCAGGCCCGTTATCATTTCCATCAGGCATCATCATGTAATAAGTCTCAGAGTCTTTAGACCCAATCACTCGTTCAAAATTGGCCCTCGTGTATAAGAGTTCACCATCATGAGGATCCGAAATCTCATTGGGAAGAACACCAACAGCCACAGACACTGCATGCAACAACTGCATCACGTTCAAGTCATCATCTGTGGCTTCTCTCTTCACCCCATAACCCGTTTTCTTCCCATTGCAAAACAATGTCCAAATGGGTTCATCAATGATCCTAATCTTCTCGCTGTTGTGAGCGCGTCTCTCACACTCTAACGCTATCCTATTTAGCCCCGTTCCCATTTCTTGGAGCAATTTCCCTGTGGGGATAGCCAGCTCCAAGAGCAGGAACGGTTCACAATTAGGGTTTGTCTGGAATGCAAGGTTTACCCTAGCTTTCCGGTGCCCGAATAGGGTTCCGGTGATCCTTGTGCCGCCATGGATGTATACCTCGCTGCCACGGCTCCTCATAACTGTTGGCATCTTGCACGACGGCGCGATGATCGGAAGAGATCGGAAAACCGATCGGAACCTTCGATAGAGCTTGTTGGACTTGGAATCGCGTTTGCTCTTGGTGTTTGCCGGTTGAAGTGAGATGGTCATTCGAAGTGGGAGGGAGGGTTTTTCCATGGTTGCTTCATTGGATAACAATGGCGGTGGAGGTGGAGGTGGTGATGGTATTGACAATGGTGATGGTATTGACAAGGGTGATGATAACAGTGATGTCATTGATGTTTCTGGGAAGAGAATGGAATCAGTAACAGAGGAAACTTTTGTTGTTTGGTTTGAGAAAATTAAGGATGAAGGTTTGGTGAATCTGTTGCGTTTTGGGCGCTTATGTAGAAGGTGTTTTGATGTATACGAAGAAAACATCATTGTGGGGTGCACGTTGGTGTTTGGTGGCTGTTCATTTATATGAAGATTTGAAAACACTTCTTATCTTTTTCATTTTTGTGTCAGCTTTTATGTTTAACTATTCAGTTACGTGTTAGTTTCTGAAGATAATTGAGAGCGGGTAATGAATTGGTTTGGATTGTTGAACAATGGGATTAAAAATAGGTAAAATTGATGTCGTGTTTGGTTAAATCTCTTCTGGATTTTCAGAAGTTTTACTTTTAGTTTTTTAATGGTTTTTGATTTTCTGGTTTTTTTATCCAACTGGAATAACTAGTTGCAAGCTCACTGATTTACCGAAATAATTGCTTAAATATAGAATTTGGATTCCTACTAATTTTTTTTTCTTAATTTTTTTTCTTCCTCGCTTTCGAAATACATCGATTATTACTCATTTTTTATATTTTAAAATACATTAAAAAGATATTTAAATCTAAAAAAACTTAGTTCTTGTCAAAATTAATTATTATCGCACCAAAGCAATAATCAACTTTGTGCTTTGCATAGAGTAATTTGAGTTAGATTTATTGGTAGAAACAGTTTTTAATCTTTTTTTTATATCACTTGTTACCTTTTATAATTTTCTCTATTTCTTTCTTTTAACTAAGTGTTTTTTTCAATCACTCGTGTTAAAAGAAAATAATTAACTTTAGATATTTATTTTTGCTTTCTTTGTCACCCATCCAAACAATTGAAAATATTTTTTTAACTAAATTTTTTCTATTTGTATCTATATGAACGATACATTATTTTTATTAGTTTTTCTTCCTATTATTTTCTCTTTATTTCCTTTTTTTTAATTTTAGGTCTAATTCAAACAAAATTAAAGTCACCAGTTGACAAACTTGTCATATGTAATAACTTATTATTGAACAATAATATAAAACTATTTATAAGGTGAGTCCATTTTTATATATTTCTTTCTTAGTGTTTGAGTTTAATTTTCTAACATATTTCGATCCCATTGATCTCATAGTTGTTAAAAAGAAGTATTCACTCAATATTTATGTCTTTTTTTTTTCTGGGAAAATATATTCTGATCACATGATACATAACCTCACGTGATAATTTACATTATTGATTTTAGTAGGGGTGGGCATGGATCGGATTTTTAATGATCCAATCCACATCCATTTTAGATCCAAATAATTGGATTAGATTTTTGACCCAAATCCATTTTTTTAGCAAAAGTAGTTTGGATTTTTTTAAAATCCAAATCCAAATATTTGGATCAAGATTTAAATCCAATCCAAATATTTGGATAAAGTTCAAAATCCAGAATCCATTTTTAATAAAACAAATTTAAATTGAATTTCTTAAAACTTGTATCATTAAGGTCCGGATGACTCGGATGGGACCGACGATCCGGACGACCCAGACAGGTCCGACGACCCGAATGAGCTCAACAACCAGAATGGGCTCGAAAACACAAACAGGCTCGACGACACGAACGAGCCGGACGACCCGAATGGGCCCAACGACCCGGACGGACCCGTCCATATAGTCGGGCCCAATCGGGTAGTCGGGCACGTTCGAGTCCTGGGGCCCGTCTGGGTTGTCGGGTACGTCAAGGTCATCAGGCTCGTCTAAGTCGTCGGGCCCATCCGGGTCGTCGGACATTTCTGGGTCGTCGGCCCGTTCGGATCGTAGGGTTCGTCCGGGATGTCGAGCCCGTCTGGGTCGTAGGGCCCGTCTGGGTCGTAGGGCCCGTCTGGGTCGACGCGCCCGTTCGTGTCATCGTGCCATCTGGGTCATAAGGCCCGTGTAGGTCGTCAGGCTCGTCTAGGTCGTCGGGCCCGTCGGGGTCGTCCAAGTCGTCAGGTCCGTCCGGATCGTCGAGCCGATCAGGGTCGTCCGGCTCGTTCGTGTCGTCGTGTCCATCCGAGTCGTAAGGCCCATGTAGGTCGTCAGACCCATCCGGGTCGTTGGGCCCGTCTGGATCGTCGGGCCCATCCAGGTCGTTTGGCGCATTTGTGTCTTCAGGCCCGTTCGGGTCGTCGGGCCTGTCCGGGTTTTTGGGCCTGCCTGACCCGTTCGGGTATTTGGGCTGCCTGACCTATTTTCGTCATTGGTTCTGCCTGGTTCGTTCGGGTTTTCAGGTCCGTGTGACCCTTTCGGGTCTTCGAGTCTGCCTGACCCGTTCGGGTCTTCGGGCCCGCCTTACCTGTTCGATTCTTCGAGCCTGCCTGACTCGTTCGGGTCATCGGGCTCGCTTGACCCGTTCGGGTCTTCGGGCCTACCTGACCCGTTCGGTTCTTCGAGCTCGCTTGACCCATTCGGGTCATCGAGCCCGCTTGGTCCATTCGGGTCTTCGAGCCCGCTTGGCCCGTTTGGATCTTCGAGCCTGCCTAGCCTGTTTTGGTTTTCGGGCCCGTTTGGCCCGTTTAGGTCTTCGAGCCCACCTGGCTCATCAGGTCATTGGGCCTGATTGACTCATTCGGTTTGTCAGGCCCGCCTAGCTCGTTCATATCTTTAGGCCCGCCCAACCTCTTATGATTGTCGGGTCTGCCTGATCCGTATAGGTCGTCGAGCAAGGCCCGTCCAAGTTTGAATTTAGCATAGTCCATCTTAACCTTTAGTCTAACCCAACTAAAAATTTAAATTGAAAATTTGGATTGGACTTTTTGGATTATCCATATTTAAAAATCTTGATTTATAAAATGGATATCCAATCCATAAGATATATAAAATGTAAATTAGATTAAAATCCAAATCCATTAAATGGATTTTAAATGGATTAGATTTTTAATAAAATGGATTATAAATGGATTGGATTGGAGCAAAAGTGGATTGGATCAAGAAAGACGAAACCCAAAGGGATGAAACACCAAACGGAGAAAGACCAACCCACTTCAACCCATTTCAATCCACTTTACCCAACATAGAAATAGGGCATTAGGGATCTCTTCTCGACGACGAGACATAACCGTGACTTCAGAGTGCGTGAGAATCACTACCTCGCGAGTGATGCAACGACTTCAACCAATAGAAAAGCACGGAGTTAGGTTTGAGTTGTCTATGGCGATGGGTGGTTTATGAGTGTGATGGGTTTATATTTTTTATATATGATATGGGTTATAGTTATAGTTATGGTCATGGTTATTGAGAGATTGTGGTTCCATATGGTTATATGACATTAGTCTTACACATATAAGACCTTAGACACCACTTTTTACACCAAAACCTTAAGACAATGTTGTTATGGGTCTTTATTCTTATATAGTGTTCAACTTTGTCTTTTATATCCAATGTGGGACTTTTGACTCACACTTGGACTATTCCCAACAGAGTGGGCTTTTTTGGATATGGGAAGAAAAGGAACCCAAATTAGTTTCATAGGTTTAGGATTGTTGTTAACTTGATAACATGTACAAATTGTTAGGGATGTTGTATGATTAAAAGACTTATACATTAACCATATTCTGGTATGGCATAGTGATGCATGTATGATCTTGTTTATTTAGTTCTTATTTCCCAAATTGTTGTTTATGTACGATATTGGTAATATGAAGGTGTACAAGTAGTTATGTGTTGAGTAAAAGACTTCTACATTAACCAATCACAGTTGTTACAGATGTGGGGATCCATGTGATAATAAGTGGGGAGTTGTTGTTTGGTTTTTGCACATTTGTCAGACAGATGTTATAAACACAAACATTATTATAGGTACAAAAAATGGAGGATACAATTTACATGAGACTCAATTTGATGAAGGAAATTGTGGATTAGATTGATGTTTAACAAAAACAAAATCAACAACCACTTCTGTAACAAGTTTGGGGATTTACGTAATAATAAATGGGGAGTGGCGTTTTGTTTTTTGAACGCGTGAAAAACAACTCTTATGAAGACATACATTACTATGTGTATGTTAAGTGAACAATAGAATTGATATGTGAGTGATTACAAACAAGAAAATGGTGGATTTCTTTGATGTTTAAAAGAAAAATAAAATTGATCACGATTGTTACAGATGTGGGGATCCATGTAGTAATAAATGAGGAGTTGTGGTTTGGTTTTTGCACGCTTGTCAAACAGATGTTATAAACACAAACATTATTATAAGTACAAAAAATGGAGAATACGATTTACGTGAGACTCAATTTGATGAAGGAAATTTGTGGATTAGATTGATGTTTAACAAAAACAAAATCAACAACCACCTCTGTCACAGGTTTGGGGATTTATATGATGATAAGTGGGGAGTGACGTTGTGCTTATGGGGAGTGGCATTTTAGTGACATATACAGAGGTGGTTGTTGATTTTGTTTCTGTTAAACATCAATCTAATCCACAATTTCCTTCGTCAAATTGAGTCCCATGTAAATTGTATCCTCTATTTTTTGTACTTATAATAATGTTTGTGTTTATAACATCTGTTTGAACAGCGTGCAAAAATCAAACCAGAACTCCCCACTTATTACCACATGGATCCCCACATCTGTAACAATTGTGATCAATTTTATTTTTCCTTTAAACATCAAAGAAGTCCACCATTGTCCTGTTTGTAATCACTCACATGTCAATTCTATTGTTCACTTAACATACACATAATGTATGTCTTCATAAGAGTTGTTTTTGACGAGTTCAAAAAACACAACGCCACTACCCATTTATTATTACATAAATCCTCAAACTTGTTATAGAGGTGGTTGTTGATTTTGTTTTTGTTAAACATAAATCCAATCCACAATTTCCTTCATCAAATTGAGTCCTATGTAAATTGTATCCTCCATTTTTTGTACTTATAATAATGTTTGTGTTTATAACATATGTTTGACAAACGTGCAAAAACCAAACGATAACTCCCCACTTATTACCACATGGCTCCCCACATCTGTAACAACCGTGATTGGTTAATGTAGAAGTCTTTTACTCAACACATAACTACTTGTACACCTGCATATTACCAATATCGTACATAGACAACAATTTTGGAAATAGAAACTGAATAAACAAGATCATACATGCATCACTATGCCATACCAGAATATGGTTAATGCATAAGTCTTTTAATCATACAACATCCCTAACAATTTGTACATGTTATCAAGTTAACAACAATCCTAAACCTATGAAA
>Ga0209389_1002411_pt1 | contig 14328 bp, 6 predicted proteins | sample CowpearedBW_FD_187526 | JGI IMG/M metagenome (GOLD analysis project Ga0209389, IMG submission 187526) | Root nodule microbial communities of legume samples collected from California, USA - Cow pea red BW (SPAdes) (version 2) | ecosystem: Host-associated > Plants > Roots > Nodule | place: USA...
GTAACTATAATATCCAAATCAATAAAATACTATTTGAATACTTTAACATCATTCATGAAATAATCTGCAATTGTCCGAAACAATTTTCAACTTTATCCATATAATATAGAAGTAATATGATCAAATCATCAACCAATGTTAATCATACTCAATAAAACCTCGTCGTTATAAAATCACGAGAAAAAAAATAGCAACTCACAGTACTAAGAGCCTTGCTCCGATAAATATTCACAGAAGGAAAAATCACAACCCACCAAGTGGCCAAAATCATTTTTAACTAACAAAGTAAAATACAATTTCCTAATTTAATCCAATAAAACATACCAAAGAATTTTCCAGAATCAAAATCTGGATTTCTCCCTTTACATCAAAAAGTTAATCAAAAAGTGCATTTCACAATTTCACCATTGATTCATCCATAAAACTTAGATATCATATTATAGTCATCAAATAAAGACACTTCATCATTCTATAATTCAAATTACAAATATTGTTCTACCCACAAACAAATGGAAATAAGAAGAAAAAAAGATTAGCTCCCCTTACCTGGTGTTTTAGCTTCAAACAATTCCAAATGAATTCTTCTTTGTTTCCCACTTGGCAAAATAGTAAAACATAAGGATAATATTCACTCTGGCCAAGATTCAAACCCATATCCTTCCTACCCATCAAACACATGCACACCAACAAACTATCACATGATTCATGTTAATTCACACATACATACAAGCTTACACCATGCTTCTGCACTCATAATATATTGGTAAAATAAAACACAATTAAAATATCACACTAATGGCACATCAAGACTCAAACTCAAGTCTTCTCAACAAAACTAAGTACTCTCAACCACTTGAGCTAGTACTATTTCTTATATAAGACTTGTCAAGAAATGCTCTTAGGTTATTCTCAACCCATAATTACTTGTACTTTATTAGTTATTATTTATACGAATTTACTGGGTCTTACAATCGTCTTAGGACAAACGTAGTGGGGCGCTAATACATTTAACTAAATGTGACCGACTTACGTGAAACTCAATCCCGGTGAAGCTTTTATATTATATTTTTCTAAATCAAACTCTTTGTTTCCATTGTGCCAATTTTTGTTTATTATTTACATTTAATTCTAAATTTACTTTTTCTTTAAACACACAAAATGTTTTGTTCTTTGTGCCTTTATTAAGTAAACAACACTTTAAATTTAAACCACATTAGTTCTTGTGGGATACGATATTTGGACTTGTCCACTTTATTATTTGTACGATTTGGTACACTTGCCAATCATGTACAAGTTTTTTCTAGATAACCTTGGTTATCTTAATGTCCAGTGAGAATCTTCCTTGAACTTGCTTAATAAATTAATCACCATATCATTTTCTATGTCCTTTTTGTGTGCTTTTTAATTTGCAATTTTGGGTTCTGATTTATTATTTAGTTCTTAGCAAATTCTTAGAGTTAGGATTCTATGATGTCTCATTGAATCTCTTGTTCTATTATTTGCCCCCATTAGGTTGCGGTCCTTAAGTAGCTTCATGTTTTCACTACTTTGATGCAAGTGTTTCAATATATTGAAATGTGTGTGGTAGTGATTCTAGTGCACTCTTTTTGTCAATTTCTTTTGCTCTTTTTATGTTACTCTTTTCTTATTTTCTTATTTTCATTTTGTTCTTTTTTTATGTGCTTTTTTCAACAATTCTTTAACTCTTTTCCAAGAACCACCAGACATTGTTGTCTCCAACGATTACAACCAGAGGTAAAGGAAGAAGATTAGGACCGTGACATACCTAGATAATGAAGGCACCAACACGAACTGAGAATGGAGGAAGGAATACTATAAAAATTTCTTTTGCGCACCTATTATTTTTCAAAACCCTAGCTCACCTATTTATCCCCAACTTTGTCATTACTCCAGTTGTATTGCACACGTAATACATCACAATTAAACGTAATACAAACAGTGTCACATGTACAGTGCTCTATTACTGATTTAAACAGTGTCACACAAAAGATCTAAATTAAACACAAATTACGAAAATAAGGACCATTTCAAACATTCGAGAAAAATTAGGACCATCAGCAATAATCACTACGAAAATGAGGACGAAAAAAGTATTTAAACCTTTTAAAAAAAGAATTTATTCCATTTGAAATTTATATTATAAAAAATAAATAATCATTTTCATTTCTTCTTTTTTAAATTAAAATTCATATTGTTAACAATATAAAAATTTTGAAATTCAAAACACATTTGATTTCGAAATTTGAAATGTGTTTTAAAATTTAAAATCCATAATTTTTACTGCTTCTATCTGGATCTCTCTATTTTACTTCACACACCTCCATAAAAGTTGTATTTCTTAAATTACCCTTTATTAAAAATATAATAAAAATTCTTATACCTCCTTACTTTAAATATGTTCCGGATTGAAATTTTCGAAATATATTTTCGGATAAAAAATAACTTCCAGAAAATCTAATCCAGAACATTAAAAAAGAAATTTTCAAAATAGTATTCTGGAAGACATTTTCCAAAAGAGTGAAATGTCGAATTTACCGGGGGTGCAGGCTGAAAATAATGGGTTGCACGAAGTTACAGCCCATTGTGTCATACAATATAGAATGTACAATTTTTTTTTTTTAGATAATTCTATTGAATAAAAAAAATCAAATATTAAACTTATGCGTTTCTTTATGGAAATTTTAATTAATTTATTTGTGACGACAGATTGAAGCTTGGACTGTCTAAATCAAACAAAAACACCAATGAATTGAAGTTAATTGCATGAAGTCAAATATTTTGACAAAAGTTAAACTGATTTTACTATTTTAATTCTAACAAATTAAATTATAGTAAAACTCTGTACCCCAATCCTAATTTTTAAAATTTAAAAATGTATTTTTAAATAATACATTTATTAGTGATAGTTTAGTGTATTTAATCATTTTACAATTTGTTTCAAAGTTTGCATATTTAAGGTTTGATTTTATTGGAAATTGAAAACATTTTTTTGAAAGTTATATATATTTCATAATTTATTGAAACAATTTTTAAATTATTAATTAGTAATTAATTATAAATATGAATACTATTTTTATATTACTATTATTATTTATAAATTCATTATTAAGTTTTATTTGAAATAGAACGGTTTTTTCAAGTTTGATATTTTTATTGACCAGATCAAATTGAATACTGAATGCACCAATAAGTTTGCAATTATTATACATAATTTGAGTGTTTAACTATGTCTTGATGATAAAATTGAGAACGTTTAATGGCTCTTGATAAATTTTGATGGTCTATCGAATCTTTCATATTTTAGAATTAGTATTTATTTTGTATTATCATCTTCATTAAATGTTATCCTATATTACTTTATAATATTTTGTTACATGGTGATGAGATATTTTTTAAATATGTACTGTATTTAACGAAAATTATTTTAAATTTTAATCAAAATTATAAAATTCAAAATTATAAATATATAAATTATAAAAATATTAATTATATATATAAAATTATAAACTCTAACATTATAAAAATACAAAAAATCAAAATTATAAAAATTACAATTTGATACTTTAAAAATATTTTCATAATTTTATAATTTTGCAATTTTATTATTTTATAATTTTATAATATTATAATTATATAATAATATAATAATATATTTTTATATTTATACTTTTTAAAATTTCGTAATTATAAAATTATATATTTTTCTAATTTTCTAATTTGTTAACTTTTCTAATTTTATATTTTTTAGTTTTAAAATTTAAAATATTTTATTTTATAATTTTGTATTTCAACATTTAATGTCATAAAGGCTCCCACTACCCGCATTTATTAATTAATTAATTAAATTTCGCGGGTCTTACATGTGACATTTTTGTAAATAAAGTGTCAAATTTAACGTTTGTCCAACACTGCCTCGACGTCACTTAACGTCGGTTTCTCCCAGCCCCGACGTTACTCCAGCATAACGTTGGTCTCCCCCATACCCGACGTCACTCGACGTCTGTTATACTACTTATCCGATGTCACTTAACACCGGGTAAGTCCAGAACCGACCTCTCGTGCCTTAAATTTCATATCTGCAACGCGCAAATGTCATTGTTTCTCTTCCCCGCAAGTGCTCCTTCGCATTCCACCGGCTAGCGTGACCTCCGCAGGTGAGTTTTCCACCATGAAACTTGTTGGATTTTGATTTGTGCACTGATTTAAGCATTTTGAACCAATTGGATTTCGTTTTTGTCTTCATTTCACATAAATGCAGGGTTTTCTTCCCCTTACCGTGAAGATTTTTTTGTCGGCATCCTACCCTCCTCCATTTGCATCATTGTTTTTGCTACAAGAGGTTAGTTTTTCATAGGGATGGCAATTAGGGCCTGGCTCGCGGGCCCGGCCCGTAGAAAAAACGCAGGGCGGGCCAGGGTAGTGAGCTCGTGGGCCCGCGCGGGCCCGACCTGCAACCCACACGGGCTAGCCCGCGGCCCGCGCAGGCCGGCCCGCAAGCCCCCATAAAAAAAACTTGCACTTGTGTATATTAATTACTTCTTTTGTGAACTCTTGCATTATCGTTTCAAATTCTTGTATAACTGGAAAAGACAAGTATTATGTAATTTTTAATGTGCTAAAATTTAAAGAATACATTGTGTATGTTATAGTATGAATATGATGAAAATGTTGAATTATCAATTTATCATCTAATTCTCCAAAGTCTTTACTTAATTTTGTGAACTTCTTAAAGTTTCCCAATTTTTAAACATTGAAAGTTTTATCATAAAAAAAATTAAAAATTAAAAAAATTAAAAAAATTAAAAAATTAAAAAGTGGGCCAAGAAGTATGTGGCGCAGGTTAGTGTTTTCAGCCCGCATAAAGTATGCGGGGCGGGACGGGCCAACCCGCGTTGTGCGGGCCTTATGCGATTGGAATAAAATTTATATTTATTATTAGATTTATTTGATGTTAAAATAATTGTAATTTTTTTAATATTATTATTGCATTGTATGGATTCATTGAACCTCAGACCATTCAAGCTTCTAGAAACACACTTGATCACGTGAAAATTTATTTGTAAAAATGAATGGCTGAGTAAACAGAGAGATTTACATTGCGTCGTACATTGATGGGTAGGTGTTATTGCTTGTAATATTTTATGAATTATTGTTGATTATTCATAAAATGCAACTATTGGTCATAATTCTAAATCAATGCACGATTATATGGTTTTGTTCATTGCATTGGAAGATTAAAAATGCTTTGAAAAACATGTTACAAGAGTAAGTGTTACTTTTTTTTTTCATATCATGTATTTAGTTATTAAAACCAACCTTTATTTTATGTTTCCAAAATTTCATTAGAGTTGTGGGTAAGCCTAGAGCACAACAGATTAAAGTATTATACCCAAAGGTTGTAACTCATTCATTTACCAAGTTATTAATTTTCACATGTCAACTTATGAACTTGATATGTGATTATTTTCTTTGTCATCTTTAGTGTAACAAGCAAGAAGATTCATGGGAATGTGGGTATTATGTCATGTCTTGGATAAGAACAATCATTTGAGTTGCAGTTAAAGATGATTAGATAGAGGTAATAATATATGTATATATCTTTAAGATATTATAAATCATATCAACCTTTAAACAATGATATTCATGCATAATGAATTTATATTATCTTTTCAGCGCTTCAAGAATCCATCACCTCTATCAGATGACACTATCCAGACACTAAGACAAGAGTAGGCAGCATATTTATTGGAACAATGGAGTTAGGCCCTAGAACAACATTAGAATTTTATTTTAAAAACTTTATAGAGCAATTTCTTGATGAAACTTTTAGTTTTGTGGTAATTGTAAAAGTTTAGACAACTTTACAATTATGAGTTAAAATTACCATGTTGTTAGAATATAATGTGAATTGTTCTGGGATTTTTTGTGTTTTTCAGGTGTGGAAATTCGTAAATACAACAAAACTTTAAAAAAAACTGCTGAAATTGATGTCTGTCCTTGTACTAACAAACATCAAAGGACGTCGGTTGTACCCAATCTCCTAGAAACTCCTTTTAGGAAAAGTTATCGCTTCACTCACACTAGGGTTTTCAAAGTTCTTTCAAGAACACTTAGAGAACTCTTTGCAAACATAGCATTAGAACTCTAGCTCTCAAAAAGGTAAGTTCGAAGTACCATTGCAGTTCCTTAAATAAGGGTTTTGAAAATTAGGTTAGAAACTGAGTAGACATATTTAAAACTGCTAAGGATAATTGATTATCACTTATGACAATCGATTATTCTAGTGGATTTTCTAAAAACAAATGTTCGAGCAGATAATCGATTATCTAGGGAGATAATTGATTATTCTAGTGGGTTTTTGAAAAATTGAACTCAGCTTAAGATAATCGATTATCCTTAGTGATAATCAATTATCACTACGGATTTTACAAAAATGAGGGAACCTAGAGAGATTAAGATCATGCTACTAATTCTAAGTCAATCTAAAATACTTTACAACAATTAACTTGTTTTACAAGATGACTTTAAACATTAAAAGTTTGTCTTCAATTTATCTTCAACTTTGTTTGGTCATCATTCAAAATCTCTAGGCTTTCTTGTTTAGCCAACAACCTTGTCCTTACATCTATAGGGGTCGACCGTCCAATAAAAAGGAAACTTTGGCCGACCACTATCATCATAAAAATATGACCTCTCAACCTCAATCGCTCCAACCTTTAAGAAACAATCTTTGAATTATTTTTTTTAAAGGATTGGGAGTACCTGTCAAACAAGCATTAGTTCGACCTCCCTATTAGGGACAACCACATCCTAAAACCCTTGAGTCGAGTAAAGTAGACATAAAGAAATTTCGGGGTGGCAAGAAAAGTATAAGGCTTCACACATTAGATTGAATGCTTGTAACCCAGCCCAAATGTTGGGTGAAGTTGCGATGGAGCAACATTTAGAAGGTGGAACACGCCCATGGTGAACTCATCAAAAGTAGGCAGACATGTAAACGCGGGAACAAGGACAAGTAAACATAAAAGAACTCGTCCTCTTCCCTTTCACAACCATGACATACACAGTCCACGACATTAACTCTCTTCAGGGAGACGATGTTACGACTCACTCCCAAATCAAAAATATGTGTACTGTTTAGCCAAGACGTCAACAGCCTCGACCAATGGAACTTAGATGGAGCCACTCGAACCTCTTCATGAAGCCATCCTTAAAGGGAGAGTGTTCTTGACCAACTCATCCTTAGAGGTCTCCCTATCTTCCCTTATAATCACAACAGTAACTCCTGATATCCTAGAGGCAGAGTCACTAGACTCCTCTAAAAGCCAACTACTAGCCGACCCCCACTAGCACCAACGTTAGAAACGCTAACCGACATACTTATTAATCGAACTTTCAAAGAGATCATAGGAATACTAAAGAGAATAATCACAGGGAGAAGCACTGACAAATGTGTGTACATAATGACCAGGTCCCCACCATTTATAGAAGGAAGGAACGACGTTTCAATACCCACCTAGCCCAAATCTAATAAAAACCCACCAAGCACAACTCCTCAGCTTCCCATCTCTACCTCAATCCTAAAGTAGAACCTAACACCCACATAATTATGGCACATTAATCAAACCCTGCAACTTCCGTGTCACATCAAACCTCTTCATTCCTCGAGGTAGGGTGTGTAACATCCCGTCAGGATATTACGGATTTAATTAAATAAAATAGATAAAATAATAATTACATCGCAATTAATAATACTTCATTTCCCACAAAGCGCGGGAAATTTAAAACTTTATTACTTCCACATAAAATTCCAAAAACCATATTCTATAAAACTGAAAATGATATGAAAACCTCTCATAAGAGTTTACAATTTATTTCCAAACATAAAATATATCTATAGCTCCCCATGCAATCCCCGCTCCGTAGCTAAGTGTCATCAGGACCACCTGCATCAACATCATCTGCTCAGGTGTACCGTGTACACGATCATCGCCAATCACAAGCAAATAGGGTGAGCTTAACAGATAAAGCATATAAAATGGCATACACATATATAACACATTTATATATAGGAAACACATCTATCCCAAATGAATTCCATCCCTTTTAATTCATACCACCTGGCCACGACCAGGTTATTCGTGTTCTACATCTTCTAGTGATTACTTCGAGGTGACTTGCTGCCATACCTATCGGCCACAACCGATAGAGCACGTGCGAGAAACCATGTTACGGATCATACACCGTAACGTCAGGCGAAGTTCCCCAATACGAACATAGTTCGCAATGTCCCAAGACTACCAAACTCATCAGCCAACTACTGAGGAGGGCAATCTATTTGGACCCATCCGTATTGGCCACAACCAGCACACCCACATCGGCAACACTCGCCAACCCGAGCCACAACTCAAGGAATACCACGTGCTTTAACCCCTATCCCGAGCCATAACTCAAGGGATACTTTCGAGCCACAACTCAAGGAACATCAGCAATCCCACCTTTGAACCCTCACCATAAGCCATGTAGATCACGCCCATAGAGTCAAGAACACCAATACTACTGCAGTAAAATCGCCTGTTCGGGGGACACATACCGCCAGGCGCTGCGCGCTTCCAGACCGCCTAGAGGGTGTGATGGGTTGAACCTTTGTTCATATTCAATATTTAAAATTTGGGAATTTAACATCATTTTCTCGCACAAGAAATGATATTAGTTGTATCATATTTGTTTGGATAATCTTAAGTTAAATAACGCAACTAGAATTTGTTTTAAGTCCTTAAGAATATGAATAGTGAATATTTTAAGTCATAAAAAGTCCCAAAATAAGAATTTCGGAGAGGAATAGTTCAGGTACTATATGCACCCCAATTCTCATGTTTACACTCCGTTTTTCCAATTGGAATAACTATTGCTGAAAAAAAGACATTTCTGGAGTTAACTGCACCCCTTGTTTTCAGGTTTACACCCCCTTCTATAATTTAACTTTCAATTTTTGTTCTGCACCCCTCCTTTTTACTAAGCTGCACCCCTAATGTCACTTAAACTCTAGTCCACCATATTTCGCCACGTGGCAATCCTCCACTTACTAAGTTAACCGATGACAGATTGCCACATCATTAATCCTCCACTAACTCCAATCACCAATCAATGTTTGCCACATCATCATCTCTTTCCCAACACAAACCTTAACCTTAATCTCTCTTTCTCTCTCTTCCGCTCCAACCCACTTCGCAGCTGCCACACTCTGCAGCCGTCGTCTTCCATGGCCGCCCGTCCACTTCCGACTGTCGTTGCAGCTCGCCGGACGCAACCCCCATCGCACCATCGTCGGAAAAGACAGTCACCCATCGCGCGCCCAGCGGCTCGAACCTGCATCTCCCGCGCCACCGTGAACCAACCACCGCGTCTCCTTCATCGTGCCTCTATCGCACCGTCGTCGCGCCTCCTTCTTCCTCCATCATCACAGAGCCACCACGAGTTTCGTTGTGTTGTCTTCTCTGTTCATCTCGCTGTCACCACCATGGTAGCACCACTTGCGCTCGCGAGCCTGCCTATGTCGTGCCCGCAACTCGCCGGAAACACGGCCAGAACCATCGACAACACTCGCACCAACGCACACCAGCACCTATGCTCACGCCTCATCCTCTTCCTCGCGACGTCAACCATGGAAACCACTGTCTATTCCGTTCAGTTTCACCAACACAGATCGGCAGCGGAATGTGCACCTCCATTAGTCGCGAGAACCAGAAGCATTACTCTCACGCTCTCGTCGTCGCAGTAGTCGTAGCAGCACCTTTATCCTCTCTGAATCACAGCTCTAAACACGCAACCTTCTCCCCGCGAGATGTCGCAGAACCCGTAACCACGAGGATACATCCATGGCAGCACGCAAGTAGTCCATTGCCACCATGCACTTGTCGCCATTGACGCGTGTCTACGGAGCTATAGCCGTCGTGTAACATCCCTGGCTACCCTTCTCCGTCCATTCATATCGGGCCCAAAGGCTGTCAGGTTACTACAGCCCGATGCACCCCAACCCCTCACCCTTCTCCGTCCATTCATACTGGATGGGTTGTTGCTAGTGGGAATCGAACCCCCAACCTGACCTTTAACACCTCTGGTTCACCAGTAGATGCTACCAGTTGCGCTGCAGCACAACTGGTAGCATCTGCTGGTGAGCCAGAGGTGTTAAAGGTCAGGTTGGGGGTTCGATTCCCACTAGCAACAACCCACCCAGTATGAATGGACGGAGAAGGGTGATAGGTTGAGGGTGGCAGGTGGGATGCCTGGTAAGCCCAAGAGGATCCGGGGGTGTTACACGTCGCACCTGTTCGAACCAGATTCTTGACGCCCATCGTGAAGACGAAGGTACCAACGACAGAAACCACGATGGAGAAAGGAGGAAGGATGAAGAAACCCTAGTTATGGGAAGAGAAAACGCACTGCCACATGGCCGCTTCTCAGTGGACAATCACAGAGTCAAACTGGTCAACCAGTCAACTCTGGCAAGGCTTAGTCACAGTTGGTCAAACATACTATTTTTACACTATTTTTGGGAGGTGGTTCCTCTGCAGGAACCCTAAATGGCCTAGCAAGGAAAAGATAGTCTGGCGGCAGTTCACCACAAACTAGACTAATTCTGGAAATTTCCCAGAACCACAAACTTTAAAAATGGAATATCCAATTCATACATAATCATACAATACTTAGCATGCCAATCAGAATTAAAATAAACAACACATGAAATTACCCTATTTAGCATGCCAATCACATTTAAAATAAGGTTAACGTATAAGGTATTCTAATTATCATACCAATAAGAATTAAACATAAACTTAACGCATAAAGCTCCCTAACCTGGTTTCCTTATCTTAGCTTTGACTCTTGCAAGCTCTCCCTTGATCACCGATGTCCTCTTTTGTTTTTTCTCTCAACTTAGTCCTCAAAACCTCACTCAAAACTCACAAAAACTCCAAAAATTAGTGCTCTCTTCTGCAACCACAATGACAGCCCAACCAAACCTTCTCTCTTACCTCAAAATGGCCTTTTAAATGGTCTTAATGAAAAAAAATGAAAATGGCATTAATCCTAAGTTAATTACTATTTAATTTCTTAATTCAATTTTGTTTTTCAACCACCCTTGGCTGCCATGTGTAAGATCCGTCGAATTTAATAAATTAAATAAATAAATAATTAATAAATGCGGGTAGGTGGTGTATTTATGACAATAAATTTTGATGGTATAATGTGAAAAAGTACTAGCTCAAGTAGTTAAGAGTACTTAGTTGTGTTGAGAGGACTTGGGTTCAAGTCTTATGTATGCCAATTATGTGTTATTTAATTATTATTGTTTTAATAATATGTTGGAACATGTTTCGCATGACATAATACTTGAATTGTGTGAGTTAGCAAGAAACATGAGTTGGCCTAATGGTTTAGTATTGATTTGGCTTGGTTGAGGGTTCAAACCTTGGTGAACTCAAATTTGCTTTCTTTTTGCTAAAAAGTTAGTGTGGCCTGGATATGAAAGGGTAGAGACAACCCTAGCAGGGGCACTAAGGGATTTTTGTGTTGGGCAAGAAGAAGAGTTGTAGCATTATACTCTTGTAAGGTGAAATTCCAAGTTAGGGGAACTGAGCCCGAATTTCTGTGTTTATCTGCACATGAGAGAATTAGGGGTGCTGCACATGAGAGAATTAGGGGTTATGGGTTTTGGTACTGTTTTATTAAATTTTTAGCCTAAATGCATGAATATAATGGAGTTATGCATTGTATATACTGTGATTATGCAAAGTTGGGTTGTTGGGGGCCTATTTTCGTGCCCAATTATGCTCATATGCCTAATGAAATTGTGCTGAATGAATGGTATAGGGATCTCACTTTACTTAGGCGAGTGTGCCTCTTAAGCGAGATAGAACAATAACAAATAAATACACAGAAATAAATACACTGATATACATGGTTGTGGCTATGTGGAAGGAAGGGTGGATAAAAGAACAATAACAAATAAATACACAGAAATGTCATACCTAGGACTTGAACCCAAGTCCTCTCACACAATTAAGTACACTTAACCACTTGAGCTAGTACTTTTCCACATCATACAAATTAGAATTTAATACCATAAGGCTTTCTTTACCCGCATTTATTAATTATTTAATTAATTAATTAATTAAATTCTACGGATCTTACAGGGGGTACTATACCTATAGAGTCACACAACTAAGGAAATGCAAGTTTTCTTTGCAAAAAAACACACAAGTCGTGAAGTTAGTATCCGTGAGGGGTTGATGGACTACATGTCCTCATCTCCTAGGGTACTGGTCCTAAGAAGCAATCTCAAGGAAGGAAATTGACTACTCGTCCTCGTCCCAAATAAGGGACTACTCGTCCTCGACACAAACATGAAACTACATGTCCTTGTCCCCTAAGAACACTCAATTAGAGGCAACCTCGGGAAGCGATAGAATACTCGTCCTCATTCCAGATAAGGGACTACTCGTCCTCGTCCCAGACAAGGGACTACCTGTCCTCGTCCTCTCCAAGACACCAGACCCTAGGAAAGCCACTAAAGACCACTCACTGAGAGGGACCATCCAGTACACGGCGTTGCCGAGTACATGTCAGCCTAGTAAGACGCCATATACTCGGACTCGCTAGCCAATCCAATCAGTCTAATCATCTCAAAGGAAAATAACCCCAAATTACATAACCAGTCATGATTAGCAGGCAATTAAGACCACTAAATCAAAGTTAAACCAGTTAAGGCTCATTAACTTTACTATAAAAGGCATATTTTACAAAACATATGCTTACGTTGGTATCAGAGTGTCTTTTGCTAACATTTTCTTCTTTCGTGTTCGCATCAAAGGATGAGATACCTTTGAAGAAAAAACCTTAAAACCGATAGGATGATTTAGGAAACTTTACAAAAATATATATATTGTCTATGTAAAAACACAATTTAAAGGATGATTTAGGAAACTTTACAAAAATATATATATTGTCCATGTAAAAACACAATTTAATCCATTTCGATTGTTAAAAAAATGAAAATAAATTAATTAAAGCAAATCCAATAATTGAACTTGGTAAATTACTAAAAATAGTAGACAAACTCTATATCCTCGAAGTTATCAAAGACCGAAAATAATTTGGTCATAAGAGAAATAAATAGTCAAATCTTTAAGTTTTTACATTCAATTCTTTTATTTAAACATATCAATTGTATGTAAAGATGCATCGATTTGAGTGGACCCTTATTTCTTTTAATCGATTCAATGATGAAATATAAGTGATAGGAAACTTTAGAAAATCGTGGTGGATATGTAGGGTATGCATGAGATGATGAGAAGAATTACTTAAACCCTAAGACTCTTGATGAATGTGTATAATTCTCTTTTAGTTTAGTTATTGAATCTCCCTTCGGCGTGTCTTGGAAAAAGGTACATGGTTCATTGATTCCCACAACAAAACCCTATTGTTGTGCTGCCACATGCAGGGTGTCCTTTAATAATAGAGCAAAGTTGATCCAATAACACCTGCAGTTATGTGTATCTGTGAATAGAGAGAGATTAAGAAGAAATATATAATAATAACTAGTGGATTGCATTGAGAAGTGTATATATGTATGTGGAACCCACCCTCTTTGGAGGAACTCCTTTGTCTTGTGGCAAAGAGTTTAAAGTAAGAATGGTTCCATTTCATGGGTTTCAAATTTTAGTGGCAAAAGTCATTGCTACTAATAACCACCCTTTCCAACTCCCTATGAAAACAAATTGTATTACCTCATTACTTCATTGATTGCAGGTAATTAAATCAAAGGAAACAGTCACAATGTTCAATTCACACTGATGTTGATGACAAATCTTCCCTGCTGGATGTTGAAAATGGCCCCCAAACCCAAAATTTAGATATAATTATATATCTACCCTTTTTTATTAATTTTAATTAAAAGTTCATTTTATTTTTAAATTAATTTATAAAGTATTTAATTTTTGCATTTTGTAAAAGTTGTAAAATATTATTTTTAATGTATCTAAAATATATCTAACTCTTCATTACATTAAAATCTTCACATTAAAATCTTCACGAGCCAATTACCAAGACTAAGTATAAATTATCTTATAAGTTTACACTACTAGAAATTCTCATATTACATATGATTTTTCTTACAAATTTGTTAAAAAAATTTGCAAGAAAATATTTTTTTCTGTTATTTTTTTTTTAAAATTTTAATTGGTAGGTAATTCCTTCATAGATAATCATTTCCTACAAAATTATAAAATTGTAAGTATTTTCTACAAA
>Ga0209389_1002413_pt1 | contig 14324 bp, 10 predicted proteins | sample CowpearedBW_FD_187526 | JGI IMG/M metagenome (GOLD analysis project Ga0209389, IMG submission 187526) | Root nodule microbial communities of legume samples collected from California, USA - Cow pea red BW (SPAdes) (version 2) | ecosystem: Host-associated > Plants > Roots > Nodule | place: USA...
GTATTTTCTTTTTCATCCAAAAAGTTTGTCTTTTGATTATGTGACCCTGATAATAGATCTCCACAAAAAAATAAAAAATAAATAAACATAGTCACTAACCATAAACTAAAAAACAAACGTCCTCATATCTAACATAGCCGCTACCGATACAGCAGAAACTAGCCATCCCGCAACATATCTACCATTTATATGATCTACACTCCCCCACATATACTCCATTGATTAGATTAGTGGAGACATGACATGTACTATCCGTTAGAAATCTAAGTGTGAGTCTAAATTTCACATTGATCAGAAATGAGAAAGTAGAGCACAATATAAAAATCAAGATACATAAACCCATTGTCTTAAGGTTTTGGATTGAGGGTGGTATCAATGCCTTATGCGGTTGGACTCAGGTCTCATTGATGTTTGTTCTCCCTAGTGATACTCCCTCTGTATAAACCTAACACTCTCTGCATGTATTTTACAATGAAATATTTTACAGGCAATATAATACTTTAAGACTCAATAAATTTTTACAACCACTTTATATTTATTATTTTTATTTTTTAATTTTTGTCTTTTACAAATACAAAAATTCACTATCGAAAATAATTGAAAAATATTTAAAAAGGGAAAGGAACTGGTTGTAGTAACAACAACAACATATTATTCGTAATATGCTTTGGTTTTGGTAATAATCAAAGCCTATACTTTTTACTTCTTAATATGCTTCGATTTTGATAATAACCTAAGTGTATTATTAAGTTCTTTTTGAATATATTTTTCATTTATGATTTTGGCTACATAATAACGAATAGACAACCGATTCAAAACATAATACAGCCATAAACCACAATAGAATATAGATAGTACTTTAAATAATGTAATGATTACAAAGTAGAGTAGATCAAATTATCGTACATTTTTATAATATAGCTGACACAAGATATTCTTACATACGTTATTGAATTTTCATACATTGGTGTGAGATTGTCGTATTTGTAGATAACAGACAATAATTTCAATTACTATATAAAAAGAAAAACTTGTAAAGTATTTTGGATAAATTAAATTATTACTTGTTTTCAATCAATTGTAATATGAACACAAAAATTTTTGTTATTCATTGTATAATATGGTAAACACTTATATGAGTTGATTTATTTACTGTACCACAAATATATCACAATTTATAAATAATTGAAGTTTTTACTAATCTATTATTTGTTTGAGATTCTTGAGGAAAGTTTGTGAAATGAGAAAAACCATACAACAGTTTTATCTCTTAGAGAAATTACAAGTATTCAATGACGTCTAAATTGAAACTAAAATCATTGTGACACTTTAAAATAGATTATAATTACACTGCAACAAACCAACTACACCTACTGATGAAGTTTATTTGCTTTCCCTGTCCTAAACAACTGGTGATATGTGCTTGGATGTCACTTGACTTATTGTCCAATGAATGAGTTAGGGGTCAATAAATCCGTACACATTAGTCAATCTTACATTTTTAGTGACACCAAATATATACCTAAACATAAAAACTTTATTCACTATATTAGTCAAAGAACCGAAGCCTATACTTATAAGGTTACGGGTATTGGATTCGGTTATCTTAGAGAACCAATGTTTATAGTTGTACAGATAATTTCAAAAATGTCACAATTGTATATAAAAGAGATGGATGTCTAATTGCCTTAACCTGCGTTATTGGTGCCTTTTCTCAGTTATGGAAGTGTTTGTCAGTGGGGAAAAATGGAGTAGAAATGATTTTGCGTGGAGAAATTCAGAGAAACCTCTTGCACAACTTGGAAGTTCTTACTCTCTGCTTGGGTTCGGATGTATTTGGATATAAAATTCTAGAAGAGGTTCCGAATATAGAGAAACTTGTGGTGTGTGATGGTTCCTTCAAGGAGATATTCTGTTGTGAAAGTGGTAATAATGTGTTACAGAAGCTGAAAGTGTTACAGTTGGAGTCCCTTCGAGAGCTGGTTTCCATTGGTTTAGAGAACTCTTGGACTGATTCCTTTGTCAGAAACTTAGAAACCTTTGAAGTCACTTATTGTTCGAGTTTAAAAAGCTTGTTATCATGCACAGTGTCTTTCTCCAATCTGACATGTTTGAAAGTAGAAGGTTGCGAAAGCTTATCATATTTGTTGACATCCTCAACAGCCAAGAGTTTGGGTCACCTGAAAAGAATGGAGATAAATAATTGTGAATCAATTGAAGAGATAGTGTCTAACGAGGAACCAGATGAGATAATATTTCCGAAGCTCAGTCGTTTGAATCTTTATTACTTACAGGAGCTCAGAAGGTTCTACAGAGGAAGTTTAAGTTTCCCGTCGTTGGAGGAATTGTCAATAACAGCTTGCGACAAGATGGTAACTTTATGTCCAGGTACTCTAAAGGCAAATAAGTTGTGTGAAGTTATAGTTGGTTATGGAGAAGCTATTCCATTGGAAATTGATCTTAGCTCTACTATGTGGAGGGAATTTATGAGCAAGGTACGTGTTTATTTATTGAACGTTCTGGTGGCAAATAAGGGACATTTTCTGTCATAACAAACAAATAAATATAGAATAATCATACAGAAAATAATTCATATTTATATTTTTATTTATTCGTTTACATGTGATGATTTCGCAAGATTGGTAAGAGATCGAATCTTGAGTTCAAAGATAGGGAAGACCTACAAGAGATATGGCGTCTCTCACTGCAAATCCCCGACTTTTGTTTCACTTACTTGGAAACCTTGATTGTGGATGGGTGCCAACTTTTATCATATGTAGTCCCCTTCCGTGTGCTTCCTTTGGTGCCTCAATTGCAAACATTGGAAGTTCGAAACTGTGATTCTGTCAAAACTATATTTGATGTCAAATATGCACAAGACACACTCACTTTTCCTCTCAAGGAATTAGTTTTACTGAAGCTGCCAAATCTTGAAACTGTTTGGAATGAAGATCCTGCTGAAATTGTTACAGACCCTAATCCAGCTCATTCAGAACAAACAAATCCTAAGGTTAGATTCCTCAGTGTAACGTCATTGATACTGTGATTTACCGAAGTTGAATCATAGTAGTGTACATTGCATTCATGATCCAACAGTATAATACTACATGCATTTGAGGATTTTTTTTTTCCAAAACAATTACATACATGCATCAAATATATTGCTTAAATCTTGATAAACAATCTCCTACCAACCATCGAAAGTTTTTTTCATTATCACCTTTCATCTAAAATTTTAAACTCAATTGTTGTAAATGCATACGGTATATATGGCCTTGTTAACAGGTACCTGGCCTGGCTAGATCATCTTTTTTACATTTTTTTTAAAATAAACGTTTTTTCTTCTTTTAAATTGACTTGTTCACACCTATTTTTGTTTTATATTGATTTGTTTAGTTTTTCACAAATTATCAGGCTTATTTTAGCATGAAAGTTCACAATTTCAATTTTATATAGAGAGCCGAATCTATGACTTGTGCTAACTGCTTTCACTTCGTTATTGGTTTCTCTTTGTAGCTAATTACACCGAACTTAGAACATCTGACAGTGGGTGAAAATGAACTGAAGATGATTGTGGATGGGAAATTTCAGAGAAACCTTTTACACAAGTTAAAAGTTCTTACTTTGTGCTTTGATAATGAGTGTGATGAATTTCCGGAGTATGGATTTCTACAACAGTTGCCAAATGTAGAGAAGCTTGTGGCGTGTAGTAGTTCCTTCGAGCGGATTTTCTGCCTTCAAAGACCTAATAATAGTGAAATTCTTTTACAATTGAAAGAACTACGCTTGGAGTCCCTTGAAAAGCTAGTTTCCATTGGGTTAGACAACTCATGGACCGAACCCTTTGTCAGAAATCTAGAAACCTTTGAAGTCATTAGCTGTTCCAGTTTACAAAACTTGGTATCAGGCAGAGTGTCTTTCTCGAATATGATATGTTTAAAAGTTGAAAGTTGTGGTAGCTTGTCATATTTGTTCACATCTTCAACAGCCAAAAGTTTGGCAAAACTACAAAGAATGGAGATAGAAGAGTGTGAATTAATCGAAGAAATAGTATCTAAAGGGGGGGAATCAGATGAGGATGAAATAATATTTCCGAAGCTCAATTGTTTGAATCTTAAAAATCTGAAAAATCTCCTAAGGTTTTACAAAGGCAGTTTAAGTTTTCCATTGTTGGAGGAATTGTCAGTAACAGATTGCGACAATATGGTAAGTTTATGTCCAGGTATGCTAAAAGCAGACAAATTGTCTCAAGTTAAACTTGAAGGATCAAACACTCCATTGGAAACTGGTCTCAACTTTACTATGAGGAAGGAATTTCTGAGAAAGGTACGTCGTTAATTATTTTTATTATTCATAACAATAACTTTTGTTTACATGTTTCAAACATAACGTAACGGTTGAAAAAATTAATAACTTTATGATAACTAAATAAAACTATAAATCTCAATTGTCAACTGGGTTTTTTTTCATAATAAAAAATAATTAGTTTCATATTTTTATTTATCGTTTCGCACATGCAGATTTCAGAGCTTGAGGAACTTGATCTTGAAAGTAGGCCAGGACTACAAGAGATATGGCATGGCTCAGTGCATATCCCCGGCCTCTGTTTCAGTGACTTGGCAACATTGACTGTGAATGACTGCAGATTTTTATCAGATGCAGTGCTACCCTTCCATTTACTTCCTTTACTGCCTAGATTGAAAACATTGGAAGTTGGAAACTCTGATTCTGTCAAAACCATATTTGATGTCAAATGTGCAACAAAAGACACGTTAATTACTTTCCCTCTGAGGAAATTGGTTTTATCGAAGTTACCAAATCTGGAGAATATTTGGAGTGAAGATCCTCATGGAATTCTAAACATGAGTAGTCTAGAAGAAGTACATGTTAAGGAATGTAAAGGCCTTACAAGTGTGTTTCCTGCATCAGTAGCAAAAAATCTTGTGGAACTTGAAGATATAGTAGTGGAAGACTGTGAGGGATTGATGGCAATTGTTGCAGAGGAATCTAAGGAGGGAGATGAATTAGATGAGAATAATGGGATAATATTTCCGCGGCTCAGTTATTTGAAGGTAGAAAGTTGCAGTACTCTACGATATTTGTTCAAATCTTCGACAGCAAAAGGTTTGGGTGAACTCAAAAGAATGAAGATAAAAGAATGTAAATCAATTGAAGAGATAGTGTCAAAGGAGGGGGAAGAATCTGATGAGGACGAAGAAATAATATTTAAGCAGCTCCAGGATTTGTATCTTGAAAAATTAGATGAGCTAGGGTGCTTTTATTCTGGCAATTTTACTTTAAGTTTTCCCTCCTTGGAGGAAGTCTACGTCATCAAGTGCAGCTCTATGAAAACTTTCAGTGAATTCAACAAAATAATTCATCCCATAAAGTGGTATTGTTCAGAACATGAGAGACCCCACAAAGAAAGTGATCTTAATTCTGCTGTGCGCAAAACTTGTGAAAAAGAGGTACCTAAACTTTTTACGTCTTAATCTTTCTTTCTTCATAGATAATGATAGATGATACTGTCCAGGAATTCAGGGTTCATGTTTAACAATATTTTCAGACACTGTTTTTATTGTAATGTGTTTTTGAGTTGCATCGTGCTTAAAATTAACTTGTACATATTCTTTTGCTTTAAATAGGCTCCAGATGCTTCTAGTGCCATCATTTCAGTTCTTCAATAGCTCAGATAGTGAATATGGTACATCAAATATTATCTAATGCTACTGAAATTGTTACCTTTTTATGGTGAGATATAGTATCATTTGCTCTATGCACATGCAGGTGATGATTAATAAGAAGCAGTTTTTCACAGCATAATAACATGATGATTACGTCTGATTATGTAAGCAATCTTTTTAGTGTAATTTAATGTCTTATTGATTTCTATTTACATGGATATTTCTTTGTGATGTTTTAGTATAGAATGATATTCTCTATATAAAATGCTACTTTTACTTCCTTTATAATTAAATTCATATTTTTTTCTTGATATATGTAACTTTTAAGAAAGTATAGTAATTGTTCTTATAATTTGTACAGGTTGAATCTGAGTTGCCGACTCCAATATTGCAGTACTTAAGAGGAGATTGAAGGCATAGAGAGTGGATGAAGATGAATGTGTCCCTATTTTACTATGTGTGATTGTGTTTAAAAAAAAAGTAAAAAAAGAAAAAATGTGTTGTTCTACCTCGTTGAAGATGAAATACATTATTATTTATATTATGGAATGTGTGAGATTAAAAGCGATGAACGGTCATGAATATTGAGTAAAGGTGAAGTCATGAACTCTGTCACAGAATATTGACTGTATTATAGTATGTGTGCTTATGCTGATAAAGAAACAATGTGTGCTTGTATTCATTTGCTGTTAATTTTATCAGTATTTCAGGTTTGAACATAATACTTTATTATAATCAGAGCAGAGTTGCAAATGGAGAAATTAACAACAATGTCATAAACAATTGAATTGAGAAAATTATTTTTGGAGTAATGTACATGTTTTTTGTTATAAATAGCCTGGAGATGCTTCTTGTGTCATAATTTCAATTCTTCAATATGGTGAACAATGTACATCAATAGTAACTAATGCTATTAAAATTGTTACTTTCTTTCTTATGGTGAGTTATACTATCATTTGCTTTATGCGCATGCAGGTGACGAATAATTATAATTAGAAGCAGTTTTTCATAGTATAACACGATGATTAAGTCTGATTAGGTAGTGTCATTTTATGCTTTATTGATATTTATTTAAGTAGATATTTCTGTCATGTTTGAGTTATGAGATATATGTATAGCATTATATTCGGTTCAATGCTACTTTTACTTCTTCTATAATTAAATTCATATCTTTTCATAATCCCTTTTATATTAATAATTTTTCTAGGTTGAGTCTATGTTGCCGACTCCAACATTGCAGTAATTGACAAGAGATTGAAGGCATCAAGGGAGGATGAAGATGAATGTATCCTATTTTTTTATACAGCAACGAACCAGATAACTACATGAAAGGAAAGCCGAGTATTGTTCTTCCAATACCATCATCATACGTACACTAAATATAAGGAATAAAGGTAGCATGCATAACAAGCATGTAAGAACCAGCTTTTGGAGAGTCGGTAAGACAGCAGGAAAGTTTTCTTGATGGGGTTAAGAGTGGGCAAAAAATCCAATTTTTATGATTAATCCATTTTTTTTATGATCCAATCCATTTAATATCCATTCTATTAAAAATTCAATCCATTTAAAATCCATTTTATTGGATATGGATATCAATCTAATCTACATTTTATATATTTTATGGATTGGACATCCATTCTCGAAATCTAGATTTTCAAAATCGATAATCCAAAATATCCAATCCAAATTTTCACTTTATATTTTTTGTTAGATTAGGCTAAAGGTTGAGATGGACTAGCCCAAATTTAGTCGTATTTGATTGAGTTGGCTTGACCTTATACAAAATTTGGTCGAATTAAGCCAAATTCTGTCAAGTCAGTCTCGATCGAGATTTGACCCAGGTCCTGGACAAAATTTGGAAGTATTCGGCCAAATCTATCAAATTATTTGGTGTTAGTCCTATGGACACAAATTTGGATCCACATCCATTATTTGGATCCAAAATGGATGTGGATTATATTTTCGATAGGGCTGACACCATAGAATTTGGCAGATTTTTTGTCGAGGCCAACAAGGCCAAATTTTAGCATGGGATGAACTTTGATAACTTTCGAACGAATTTCGGTCGGGGACGACGTGACCAAATTTGGGCTAAGGTCGACTCGACAAAATTTCAGGCGAGAGCAACTTGACTGGATTCAACTGAATTTTGGCCAAGGTCAATTTTGCCTAATACGACCAAATTTTGGCCAGAGTTAACTTGGTCAAATATGGCCACATTTGGGTCAAGGCCTGATCAATCAAATTTCGGTCAGGGTTGACTCCACTAAATTCGTCGGCCGGGACTGACTTGACTGAATATGGCCAATTTTCGATCATAGCCGACTAAGTTGAATATAATCAAATTTCGTTCGAAACTTAGTCGACCGAATACAGCTAAATTTGGACAAGTGACGACTTGACCAAATTTTGGTCATGACCAACTCGATTGAATTTGGCCAAATTTAGGTTAAGACCGACTCGCCTAAATATGACCAAATTTTGGTCGCGATCGACTCTGCCGAATACGACCAAATTCAGGCCAAGACCAACTCGATCAAATTTTGGTCGAAGCCAACACGACCGAATTTTCACCGGAGCCGACTCGACTGAATTCGGCCGAATATCGATCGTGGCCGACTCAGTTGAATACGGCCAAATTTCGATCGTGACCGACTCATTTAAATACGACCAAATTTCACCCTAGGCCGTCTCAACCAAATACGGCCAAATTTGGGTCAAGGCCGACTCGCCCAAATCTAAATCGGGGCCAACTCGATTGAATTTGACCAAATTTTGACTTGAGCCAAAGAGGCCGAATACAGCCAAATTTTGGTCGTGGTTGTCTCGGCCGAATACGGTCAAATTTTGTCTAGGCCGACTCAGCCCAATGCAGTCAAATTTGGGTCAGGGTGAACTCAACCGAATACTTCAAAATTTTGTCCAGGACCAGCTAAGCCAAATTTCGATCGAGACCGACTTGACAGAATTCGGCCAAATTTTGTATAGGGTCACGCCAACTCAATCAAATGCGACTAAATTTTAACTAGTCGGTCTCAACTTTTAGCCTAACTTAACCAAAAATATAAATTGAAAATTTGTATTGGATATTTTGTATTATCCATTTTGAAAATCTAAATTTAGAAAATGAATATCTGATTCATAAAATATATAAAATATATATCAGATTGATATCCATATCTAATAAAATGGATTGAATTTTTAATAAAATAGATATTAAATGGATTAGATAATAAAAAAAATAGATTGGATTATAAAAAATGGATTTTTTTGCCCACCCTTGATTAGAATTTTGTGACACATCTCTTTGCATATTGAATGTCAGAACAGAAAACCAAAAGAAAAAATATTGTTTGTCAACATCTAAACACTTTTCTAAAATCATCTATGTAATGATAGCAGACATCTGCAAAAGCTTCAAATTATTGTTGCAAAAGCTTCAAATTATTGTTGTTGCATAAGGTTAGCTTTCTTATTTTCGGTAAAATAATATCTTTTTCTCTTCCTTCTTTCGATCAATAAGAAATTATTATCTAAAGAAGGATAAACAACAAAGAAGAACCTTAGCTATATTCCAACGAGTAAACCAAAACACCATTATTTTATGAAAGAATCAAGTATTTCAGTGCAATAATGTGAGACGTGTGACATAAGACGTGCTACGTGGGACGTGGAAGGTGAGACGTGGGACATGGAACGTACGACGTGAGACGTGAGACGTAGGACGTGGGACGTAGGACGTGAGACGTGAGACGTGAGACATCAGACATACGACGTGGGACGTGAGACGTGAGAAATAGGACTTGAAACGAGAGACATGCGACGTGAGACATGGGACGTGAGAAATGAAACGTGAAACATAAAACGTGAGACGTGGGACGTGGGACATGAGAGACGTAGGACGTGAGACGTGAGACGTAAGACGTGGGACATAGAACGTGAAACATGAGACGTGAGACGTGAGACGTGAGAGACGTGCGACGTGCGACGTGAGACGTGCGACGTGCAACGTGCGACGTGAGACGTGGAACTGAGACGTGGAACGTGAGACATTGGACGTGAAACGTGGGACATGAGACGTGTGACGTGAGACGTGAGACGAGAGACGTGAGACGAGAGACGTGAGACGTGAGACGAGAGACGTGAGACGTGTGACGTGGGACGTGGGATATGAGACGTGGGACGTGGGATGTGACACGTGACATGTGAGACATGGAACGTGAGACGTGACATGTGGGACGTGTGACGTAGGGCATGGGACGTGAGAGATGTGAGACGTGAGAGACGTGCCACGTGAGACGAGAGACGTGAGACATGAGACGGGGACATGCGACGTGTGCCGTGAGACTTGAGAAAAGGGACGTCCGTAAACACTAACCCTTAAAATTTATATTTATAAACTTTAAACCTTACAATTTCATTAAAAATTTTAGAAGTTTAATAAAAGAATTGTTAATGTATCCATAAATTTGTACTAACAAATTTAAATTATACTCTTTTAAAAAAATGTATTAATAAAAAGATATTAAATACATATAAAACTGAAAGAATACAAATATGAGGGTAAAAATGATAATTAATGTTTATTTAACACCTAAAAATAAAAATTATGAGGATAACAACAATAATTTATATTTATTGAACTCTTGAATGAGCGGAAGAGAGTAGAGGATGATCTGAAAAGTTAAACTAAGGATGGACAAAAAAATCTAATTTTCATGATCCAATCCATTTTTGCTATGATCCAATCCATTTAATATTCATTTTATTAAAATTCCAATCCATTTTGTTGGATCTGGATATCAATCTGATCTACATTGGGTTGATTCGTCCTAGACAAAATTTGACCGTATTCGGTCGAGACAACTGCGACCAAAATTTGGCTGTATTTAGCCTAGTTAGCTCCAATCAAAATTCGGTCGAATTCAATCGAGTTGGCCCCGATTAAGATTTGACCGAGTTGGCCCTTGCCCAAATTTGGTCGTATTCGGCTAAGACGGCCTAGGATGAAATTTGGCTGTATTCAAATGTGTCGGTCACGATCAAAATTTGGTCATATTCAACTAAGTCGGCAACGACCGAAATTCGGCCGAATTCAGTCGAGTCGGCTCCGGTCAAAATTCGGTTGTGTTGGCCTCAACCAAAATTTGACTGAGTTGGTCCTAACCTGAATTTGGTCGTATTTGGCAGAGTCGATCGCGACCGAAATTTGGTCATATTTAGGTGAGTCGGTCCTGACCTAAATTTGGCCAAATTCAGTTGAGTTGGTCATGACCAAAATTTGGTCGAGTCGACACTAGCCCAAATTTAGCCGTATGCGGTCGAGTAAGTCGCGAACGAAATTTGACTATATTCAACTTAGTCAGCTATGATCGAAAATTTGTCATATTCAGTCAAGTCGGTCCCGGCCGACAAATTTAGTGGATTCAACCCTGACTGAAATTTGACTTATCAAGCCTCGGCCCAAATGTGGCCATATTTGGCCAAGTCGGCTCTGGTCAAAATTTGGTCGTATTGCAAAATCGGTTCTGGCCGAAATTTAGTCGAATCAAGTCAAGTCGATCTCGACTGAAATTTTGTCAAGTCGACCTTGGCCCAAATTTGGTCACGTCGTCCTCGACCGAAATTCGTTTGAAAGTCATCCAAGTTCATCCCATGTTGAAATTTGGCCTCGTTGGCCCCGACAAAAAATCTGCCAAATTCTATGGTGCACTAGTGCAAAATTGCATTTTTACCTCGCCTTATATGCGGTTCAGGCCTCGGTTGGCAAGGAACCGAAGCATATAATGACACAGTGACATTTTTGCAATTCCAAACAACTTTTATGCCTCGGTTCAAGAAAAACCCGAAGCCAAAAGGGGTTATAGGCTTTGGTTCAAAAAAAAACTGGTGTCAAAAGGTGCTTATATGCTTCGGTTGAGCAGACCCAAAGCCAAAAACGTGGCTAGAAATTTCAAAAATGCCACTAGCCATTACGTCTTTGGCTTCAGGTGGCACTAAACTGGCGCCAAATAGGGCTATATGCCTCGGTTATTAATTGAACCGAGGCCATATAGTTTAATTAGGGCACAAAAACGCGAACCCCTCTACTTCTTCCTTACGCGCGCTGCATCTCCTCCATCTCTCTCTGCGTCTCGCTAGTCTCTTGGATCCCCTCTCCCTTTCACATCACGTATGAACCCTAGCGACAACACCGACCACCGCCAGGAGCTTAGCCCACAACGGCACATCTTCTCTTCCTTCCTCCCCATCACAAGATAACGGCGGCTTCTTGCTCGCGTGACTGCACGACAACGCCGATCTCTCTCACGACTACGCGGCCCTGCCCGTTGGGGACTACGTCAACGATTCCAGCCGTCGTCGGCGTCCACGTCGGCGCGCATTCGTCTCCTAACCCTAACTCTCTTCTTCCGCACGAGAGAAACGTCTTAGGTCCTGCGACTCGCTGCCACCACGCCAGCCACCGAGATTGGGTTCGCGAGCACCAAGGAAACCAGCCCTCCGGCCGCCGGCGATTTTCTTTCTTCTTTGTTTCTCTATTTCTGATTTGTTCTTGAGTATGAATGATTGGGGAAGATGAAACGTGAGAGCTTTGTGCTAGGACGAGGGTTTTGATTCGATGTGATGTTGTATTGCAGGGATGGAGTTGTAATTCCGGTGTTTTGCTTGTATGTTCTGTTTGCAGGTTGGAATGGTGTTGTGATGTTGAGGTGGTGGTTCTGCGAATGAGAGTGTTGCGGGAAAGTGATGATAACTGGAGGAATTGGTTTGCGGCAGCTAAAGAAATGAATGGTAATCCTCCTGATTGTGTTGTGAGAAGGGAGGACAATGAGAAAACGATTGATGATGATGAACAGAGGAGCGTGCTGTGTTGTTTTAACTTTCACTTATGTTTGATGCAGCAGAATTTGTGAGAATCTTAGGTTGTCCGTTAAACCTCTCATCAACAACGTGCACAGGGACATGTCTCAGGTAATTCTGATTTCCTTGCATAGCATCTAGTGTTAATGCGCAATGAGGAGCATCTGTTTTCTTAGTTTGAACCAATTCCACAGCACCAGAATATTTGGACTTAGAGAGTTTACAAGTGGCATTAGTGTTTTGTCTGTGCTCTCCGTCATCTAACTCGTGATTTTGAAGGTCATGAGTAATAAAAGATTGATCTAGAGTTGTTACCTCTTTTATTGAGGGTATAAACTCCCTCAAGGGACATGGATTTGTGAGTGGCAGTGATATAGATGAAGCAGGTGGGTCTTGGAGAATGGTAAATAGTTTTGAAGTGCTTTGGTGAGTCGCGAAAAATTTAATTAAAAAAAAAATATTTTTACCATATGGCTTCGATTCTCGTGAACCCGAGACAGAAAAGGAACCCTATGGCTCCGGTTCATTTAGAACCGAGGCATAAAAGGGACTCTATGGCTTCGGGTAACAACCGAGGCCAAAAGCTAAAAGGAGGTAGCTTTTGGCCTCGCCCCAATATGTCTTAGTTCCAGACCCGAGGCAAAATGAGAAAAATAACCGGAGCAAAAAGTCCTTACTGCATTGGTGGTGTCAGCCCTATGGATACAAATTTAAAAAAATTTAATTTGAATTTATTTTATGAAAAATGGATTTTAGATTTTGAACTTGATTCAAATATTTAGATCTGGATTTAAACTTGATTTAAATATTTGGTTCTGGATTTTTAAAAAATTAAATCTACTTTTTCTGAAAAAATGGATTTGGATCGAAAATCTAATCCAATTATTTAGATCCAAAATGATGTGGATTGAATCATTAAAAATCCAATTCATGATCACCCCTAGGGAAGATCATCATTGTATAGAAATTTAGATTCAGATTTAAAAGTAAATGTAAATATTATTATATAAAAATTATTTAATGGAAACCAAGTTAATAAACTAAAGTTTAGTAACCATTTATACAAAAATCAATTCTATGAGTTTATTATTCAGAAAGCAATTTAGTAATTATATTGCTTCGGTGTTTTGTTTTAAAAAAATTGAGTCAGTAACCATATTATAGAATAACTAATTTTCTGTATAAAGACTAAAAAGTAGTCACTAGATTACTTACTTTTTAAATACTTTATTTATATACTTAATATTTGATAAAATTGAGAATTTTCATTTTAGTCTATTAATTTTTTTGTAGTTCATTGAGTTATTAAAATTTTAAAATTTTTTAATTAAGTCATATCCTTAGATTGACGGTTACCTTACACACTTTTGTTTTGTTCAAATGTCATCACATAGTATTTTCTTTCAGTTATCTAATTTTATTAGTATTTTTTATGTTCTATAATTGACCCATTATAAATTTATTACAATATAAAATTGTAAAATTACAAAAATAATAAAATTATGAAAATATGAAATATGAAATTTTAAATTTTGAAATTATGATATTTTGACATTATAAAATGTCGAAATTATAGAATATAAAATATGAATTGTAAAATTAAAAATTAAAAAATAACGAAACTAAAATTATAAAAAATATATATTTTATTTTATATTTAATAATTCAATAATTTATTATTTTTTAGTTTTATATTTTATAATTTTTTACCATTTAATTTTATAATTTTAATTTGTTTTAAAATAATTTTCTTTAAATATAATAAATCCTTGAGAAAGA
>Ga0209389_1002414_pt1 | contig 14321 bp, 3 predicted proteins | sample CowpearedBW_FD_187526 | JGI IMG/M metagenome (GOLD analysis project Ga0209389, IMG submission 187526) | Root nodule microbial communities of legume samples collected from California, USA - Cow pea red BW (SPAdes) (version 2) | ecosystem: Host-associated > Plants > Roots > Nodule | place: USA...
TTTCATTTTCTTTAGTTTAATTAAAAAAATTATCCACGTGTTAAGTTAATATCGTGCCATGTATGTCAATGTCAATATCATTGCATTTTGTTCAATTTAGTTCATTTATTCGTTATTTTAATTTTATTCATTTATTTTTTTTTAATTAAACAATTTTATCCTTTTCAATTTGAGACAAAATTGAATTTTTATATAAATATTATATTGATATTTTTATTAAATTGATGTGAAAACTTAGAAAATGACATTTTAAGATTGAGACTCACTTAAAAATAGTAAGATTCGATTATTTTAATATTAAAAAAGATTTAGTATAAATAATGTTGTTATAAAAAAATTTCATTATTTTAAGAGACATCATCTCTTTATAACTACTTACTTTTCTAAAGTCCTCTTACTTCCCTCTTCTCTTTCTCACACTCTACTATCTAATTGAAGAACAAAGATTGTATGATTGATCCTCTCGACGAGCTCTTCATTTGGACCGATAAATTTCTTAGGTTGGGTAAGTTAAGTTATAGTCAGTTTTGTGGTCTATTTCTGTTTGTTGTCTTCTTCCGCTTACATGTGTCTTTTTAATTTTCTATTTGAATCTTTGGTGACCAATGATCATAATGATATGATATGATCGTTTTTGTGATGTTTTTATGTGATGATAGAGCATCTTGTGTGATTGGAGGAAGTTTGGAGTTCTAAAGTTGTTTGAGATGGGAAGTTTATTATACTTGTTTTAAGTTAAACTTCTTGGTTAATTATATGTATATGTGTTGAACTGAGATTGAATGTCATATGAACTTTGATTTAATTTGTTTTAGATGTTTTGTTAATCGTATGTATTGTGATATATTGAAAGTAGGAGTTTTATGGTTTGTGTGTGAGTTGTAATGCCTCTATTAGATTCTTTAATTGAGCAATTTGGTTCGAATTGAGTTAAAAACATGAAATTTTAAGTGTTTGAAAATTTACTAAGTAGAGATTAACTCAGGCAAATTCAAATTGATCGATTAAAGCTAAAAAATGGAGTATAATACCTGTTGCACTTTTAGCAACAGTATTCTAACAATACCATGACGATGAACCCTAACCCTAATCACCAACCTCGGTTTCATTGACTTCATATTGAGAGTGTAGCAAATGTACATGTTCACTCCATTTAAATGTTGACTTCGTTTAGATGTTCACACCCTTTAAAAGTTAAGAATTTGACTCTGTTTATTTGTTTACTCCGTTTATCATATAAGGAAACTTGCACTATGCATATGTGTTTGCAAGTTAATAGAAACCATTTAGAATTCTTTACTATTGATTTCACAAAATAAAATAATATAATAAAAATGTGACTAACAAAAACCTACTTATGTGCTTGTTCTCATTAGTATTATTATTTTATAAATTTTCAAAATATATTTCTTTTAGTAAGAGTGTGATTTTTTTTTCTAATTTTTTTTTTATATTTTTTATGTTTTAATTCATGTAAAAGTAATAAAAAAATATTATTTATATACCACTTCAAATTTAGGATGTCACGAGAAGTTATCATTGTTTTTTTGTTTAAAAGTAAAACGATTATATCATAAAAAAAGCACTAAAACAAATTTATAATCTAAATGTAAATAAGTAATCCAAAACTTCCAATGAAAATAGTAATAATAAAAAAACAAAGTTCTAATTAAATACTAGAAATCAAAAGAAATTTTCATAATTTTCACTATTTGATTGAAATCAACTAAATAAATAATAAACTTAGTTCATTCTATTCTCTCCACAATTTACTTTTAGTCAGAAACATTTGTATTACCATCTGCTCTAGTATAACACACTCATTATACGATCATCACACAAACAAATAAGAGCGTGATTTTTTTTTCCAATTTTTTGTTTATATCTTTTACGTTTTAAATCATGTAAAATTAATAAAAAAAAATATTATTTACGTCCAAACGAGTCTTCTTAATTCTATGTAGAAAATATGGTTCATAATTTGTTAAAAAATAATTAAAATTAAATATTGAGATTTATAAGACATTAATATAATATAATACAATGCTATAAGATATTGAATAAATAGTAATAACACTATTAATGTATAAATTGATAATGCCACTTAATTACATAATATTATATTTCAAATATTAAAATTTAATGAAATACATTCATTAATCAATTCCATGATCTAAAAAGAGCTATTTATAATGAATTAAAGATTAAAGACGATTTTAAAAATAGTTAAAAAGAATTTTTAAAAATAAACTACTTTTATGTATTATAATTGTATTTATATTTTTATAATTATCTTTTATAATTAGAATAGTTAAATTATTATTTTTTTAATTATATTCACTATTTTTAAAAAAAAAAATTGAATATGCAATGTTTTTCTCTTAATGTAGAAGAAATTTAATATAATATCTTATATCTAAAAAATTTGTATTAATTTTTCCAACTTCTTTATCCTCTTATAAACTATTTATCCTCGATTTATGTGATTAATTTTAAAATCATTTAGCAAAAACTTAAATATTTAAAATAATATTTCATGTTTAAAATGAAAAAATATAAAATAAATAAACTATATAAATAAATATGTATTAAAAAGTATATTAAATTTAAAATTAATATACATGGTAATTAAATTTTAAATTACAAAAATAAAAGTGTATAACAAAGTTGAGGACATAAGGAACAACGTCACGTGTTTTTTATTTATTTTTTTCAATTTGGAGATTTGTCATTCTTGACATTTCCAACTAAACTTTTTTAATCCTTGTTATTTAAGTCATGATTTAAAAACTTGGATTTTAAGAAAAAAAGAAAAATATCACAATGTTGTAATGTAAAAGATTTATCAGTGTTTTGATTGTGTGATCTTTTTTGAGCCTTGTTGTTAAAGTAATTATCTAACAACATGGGTTTTAAGTAAAGGAGAAAAATATTTGATAATTAAAAAAAAAATGAGACATTTCTTTAAGTTGTGGATTGCATATTTCACTAATAATGAGATAAAGGAAAAAAAGTTGTGCTTCCATTAATTTTTGTTAGTAATAGAATATTTATGAACCAGTTTTATTTTTATGGAATGATAATATGTAGTCATGTTAGTTTTTCATATTTATTCTTTAACTTCCAATCCAAATTGATCATTTATGACAAGATTGTTGAAGAAATTAAATTTAACACCATTAAACCATTAAACTGTGAGTGCATATATTATAAAAATTGGTTTTAAGTTTTTTTTTTAATATTAGAAAAATTGTGTGTTTCTTTCTGCTAAATTCATAAAATTCAAACACAGGAGATTGGCTTGGTAAGTTTCTTATTTGCATCAATAAGACAATGATAAAAACTTTACCTCTTGTCCACAAGGGTAACTTCCTTTTTTCCGTGAAAATTAGAATGAGTATTTTTAAAAATTTTCAATTAATTTAGTTTTTTATTTTTAGAAATGCATGAATTTAGTCTTTTAAACCAAATTATTTATAAATTTATTTTTCGTTTCAAATGCGTTTCTCAATTAACATTGAAATGAATATGTGTCAGACGTTATAAGCAAACTAAAATACCATAATAAAATGTATTTAAAACGTCTAAATTTATGTATTTACATAATTAAAGAAATAAATTGATTTAAGATTTTCAAAAAATACTAATTCTAATTTTAAGTAAAAGTTGTAAGGTGCAAAAACCTATTTAACCATTGTTTTAAAAGTCTAAACAGAGGAAAACTTATTGTGTAACGATTATAAGAGACAGAAAAGCATCAAAGAATTAAAGAAAGAAAAAATTTCCACATCAAAGCATGACCATATTTGTAGAGAAAGGTTTGCAGAGAAACAGAAGATTATCTTCTCCTATACATCCTTTGACATTGCTTCCTGAATAGATTAAGAGAAATCGGTTTTTCATGCAAAAAATTTGGAGAGAAAAAATCTGATTTACACAATTTGGAGGGACAAAATGGAAAGGATAACAAAAGTTTGGGGTCAAGGAAGAAAACATTGGGGTGCAAGAAGAAGCTGCCCTTAACCCCCTAATTTAAATGATTGATTTTTTTTATTGTTATTTGAAAAATTAGAATATATTGTGATATAATAAATTATAATTAGAAAAATAAATATAAATCATTTTTACAATAATAAAATATAATTTTTATTTCTTTGGTAGATAACTTTTTATTATAAATAGTTATTTTGGTTTAAAAAAATATTAGATAAAAAAGAGTTAAAATAAAAAATAATCACTTAAAAAATAAAATTGAAAATTTAATTATTTTAATTTAAAAATAAATATTACTTATTAAAAGGTAAAATTGAAAAATAAAATATAATGAATCATTTTTATATAATGATAGATAATTTAAATTTTTAAGACTTATTAATTATATTATCATTATTAATTATAATAAATTCATTTAATTAGTAAAAATAATAATTTCTTAATATTAAAAACAATATTTTTCAATGATTATATTTTAGGCCTGTTTTCTACAAATTGTTTTCATGGGTTTTGGAGTTCTATTTTTAGTTATTTTCTACCGCAATAAAATACCCTTTCCTTTTTATTATTTCGTTAAATGTGGTAAGTAATTCATTTGTAAGAGTACCAAGTTTTTTTTTTTGGTATTTTTAGCATTTTTAGTTTAACAAAATTCATTGTATCAATTTCATTGAGTTGCATATTTTCTTATTATTGTGAATATATTTTTAAAGGGGATTTTCTTAGGAGACTTTAATGAAAATAGTATATACCATCTTTAATTTAAAGTTCTTTTTTTTCTACAACATATTTATAGGTTTTATTAGATATATAATATTTAACTTTCTCAATTTTATCACATGTAAAACTTAACAGTTCTGAACATTTTCTTGGAAAATGATCACTAAAGATAGCTCTTATGAAATTATTTACTCATTGATCATAAATCACTTAACAAGCAAGGAGTTTAACATGGTAATTTTTTGCATCCAGCTGAAGCACAAGTACAATTGTATAGTTCATTCCAATCAACAATTATACCAAATGGAAGATGAGGCAGCAACAGATGCAGAGAAAGGAGAGAAAACAATAACTTCTTCACAAGCCAAAAACTCTTTACATGTATTGTAATGAGACATGCAACCAAAGAGTTTGTGTATGAGGAAATCTTTTGAAAGCCATAAAAATGTATAGAAGTGTGACTTTTAACCACCTAAGTAGATGACATCTTCTGTTCAATCTGGACACTATAATATCACACAAACACATTTGTTCTGCTGTGCTTCACTTGCTACTTTCCTATCTGTTTCAAGAGAAAAACACCAGAATCAATAAAGCACCAAAACCAGATGAACTCAAAATTCATCACACTAACACGTTACCCCACAAGTTTTATATTTATGACATGCATGGATGAACAAATTTAGTAGGGTCTGATTATAAGCACATATTTAACTTTTTTATACCACTAATGAGGAAATATAGTAATAATATGCTTAAATAAGTACTAGTAATATGCATTATATCAAGGTTAGAGTATAGGTTAAGATCTAATTTAATCTACAATTTACATCTTGAAGCTTTATATATATACTATATACAAGTAAAACAGATTTTTGGCACACTTTTAAAGTAAATAGCAAGAAGTAATGCTAAACCTTTTTCCACAGAAGGTGGTTGCACAACCACATGCATTGTTGTAACTCCACCAGGGAGATCACACAATGGACTCTGACATTCTCCCACTGTTCTGTTATTCTCCAATATTTTCCCGGCACTAATTAACTTCAAATCTTTAACAGTTCTTGGTCCATAGTCCTTATCTTCAAAACAGAAACGAAAATTCAGGGTTCTCATTTGTATCACTGAAATTCAAATAAAGATCATTCAATGCATGACAGCACAATCTTCAACTAATGCATGTGATTTTCTTTGTATCTGGTATACCAGCAAGGCAGCGAATGTGGCACATGGCATGAAACCTTGGCTATAAACACACTAAACAAATTATATAGGAATTAAAACCAAAATTTAGCTTATGATTTTGATAAAATATGGCATTGTAAAGAGGAACAAATAGACACAACATTACTATTAGACACATAAATATCTAGAGGACTAATAGAGATTCCAAAAAGGAAACAAGACAGATAACTAACCTTTTGGCCATTGAGCAAGAACACTTTCTTTCAGCGTTGCAATACTAGTAGCAGCAGCATAACGTTTAGGGCCAATATCCGAATCATCACTCAACCGAAACCTGATCTCTAGTTGATCTTGGCTCCCAGCCATATCCAGAGACCAAGAAATTTGCAAAAATTCAGAAATCAAATAGCTTCAACTTCAAACCAAAAGGATGATTGAATCACTTCAACTGAGAGTCAGTCATGAAAAAAGGTAACTAAACCAAGTATCAAGTACTCTGCAAGATTTGATACAGAAGAAAAAGTATCAGTCCTCTCTTCTCTCAAGTGACAGTCAATACCCAAATAGTGTTAAAAATCTCAATTGGTGTAAGTAGATAGTCATGGAAACTATGAAGAGGCATGAAAAGTAGAGGCTGAAATCCCCGGCATAAGAATATGAAATTATGAAATGGAGAATAAATGAGCTGGAACTGTGCCAAATGAGTAAACAGAATACAGAATAAAGTGATTGAATCCAACAAACAAGTAGTGCTTAAAAGGAAACATGATAGCAGAATTCAACACATTGTGACAAAGGAATCTTTCTGAAACAGCTACAAGCAAAAACCAAATCCAAACTCAAGAGGACATTTGTTCAGTCACAGAACAGAACCATCTTGAATTTCCAACACGGTCACCTGCAAAACCAGCAAGAACTCTAAAGAAAACGGAACTTTCAAGGCTTGTCTCAATTGGGTCAATCACTGATCTGGTTGGCAGTTGTGTCAAACAGAGAAATTGAGTGAGAAGGGAGATGAAAGAAGAAGCGAGTGGTGTTCTGTTATGCAGCAACTGAAATCACAGCAAACAAAGGAAGAGAAGGAAGGGGTGTTTAAAAGTTTTCAATTGTTGGAATCTCGTTGTTCTATTGATGTGTGGACACTTTTGCAAGAGGGTCAATTTTCGGCTGAATTTCAGTGTCAGAATCTGTTCAGAAGGCTCAATCAATCAATCAAATAAACAAACACCATGTGTGCCACACCCACATTCTTAACATCTGCCAACTTACCAAGGTTTCCAACTTCGTCTTCTATAAGCTGGTCAATGCAACAATGTTGTATTAAATCAAAACTGCCATGAATTTATTATTACAAAGGTAAAACAAAATCATTCTTACAAATTTGTACAATGATTATTTTGTTTTTCTTACATTAACTCTGCATGACTTTGAACAAAATGCGAAATTCTGTGAATCCAACTACTGTTAAAATATTTAATGCGTTAAAATAAAGGTGATCTATAAAATATTAAATAGTTTCTAAATTATATACAAGAGTAATAAGATAAATAAATTAGTTGTTTTCATAAATGAGATCCTCGTGTAATTCCTCTAAATTTGTACTTTTGCATATACTAATTTCAAATTTGCTTACTGAAAAATTCAATTGTTTTTGTATGTTTGTTTCTCTTAAAGTCTTTATAATAGAAAAGCTGATAGAAAGATCAGGATTGTCGTATTGAATTAGGTATATGAAAGAGAAAAGTTAAAGCAAAACTTTTGGTGGCATTAAATTTGGTACACATAGATACATCAATAACTATAGCAGCCAATATTATTGTCCATTGTGATTGAGGTGTTATTCAATATTCCCAACTTGATGTGCTAACAAACCCTTACAAGGAATAGTCTCTATCTAAGCTCAAAATATAAATATAAATTATGAACAAACCATACAACTAAGACCTCAAATTAGAAAAATAGTTACATATATGCTACTAATTTGTAGACTTCTTATTAGTTTTTGCTAGATTAACCATTTTTTTCTAAAATGGGTGTTTTGAAGATTGTTTACATGTCAAGATATTATGAATTTATATTCTTTGTTAATTTTTTTATTGTCCTCTACCAAACCTTCAAAATATATATATACTGGTTTGGTATGTTAAAAATATTTTTAATATATATATCTGTTCATATATATATATATATATATATATATATATATATTGAAGGTATAATATGTTAGAAATATTTTAATGTAATTTAAAAAATAAATAATTAAAATAAAAATTCTACTGTTACTCATGTTTTTATAGACCTTTAATTGATGGGTTAATATTTTTTATGGCTAAGGGTATATTCTTGTTACACTTTACTCCTTTGTCTCCTTTTGCTACCTATAAATACCACACCTAGGTGCATGGGGGAAGAGACAACAAAACAACAACAGAGACAACAAAAACACTAAAGTTTTCTTAAGAGTGTTCTTCTTTTCTTCTCTATATTATCTTTAAGATAGTAGTGTTCATAAGGTTCGGAGATCACTCGATCGATCTGACGGGTTGTTGTATCTTGGAAGAGAAACACATATGATTGGAAACACATATGATTGTGTATTTGTTTAGCCCTGTGCAGTAGGGACATTTTCTCTCTAAGGATATCGTTATGCGTGTCTCAACCTAGGCTATTTCTTCTCCTTTCCTCATTTACTTTTTATTTATTATTGTTATTATTTCTCTAATAATTATTGTTATGTTATTTCATATTTTTATTATTATTAGTATTATTTGAGTAATCATTTTCTAACATTCTTAGAGAGAAAAATATATCTTGTTATTTCAATTTTTGATGTTTGTATTCATTTCTAAAATTTAAAATAATATAGAGCTGAAGACTGAAAAGACATCTTATGAACTAATGTGTTTCTTATGGTTATAATTAAATCAGCTTCAACTAAGCCTAAAAATTGATGTGTATAATTGTTTTTATTTCTATTGGTAACAATAAATAAAATTATGGATAAATGAAATTCCTTCTCATTGAATAATTTTTTGTGATGTCTATAGCTAATGTTTTTGTTGTTATATTAATTTATGCTTTAATATTATCATTGATAAAGATGTTCTATATCATGTACATATTTTAAGTGTTTTTATGAAAATAATTAAAAAATAATTTGTCATATTAAAACTACTATTATATTATGGAAAACACTTGAACTAAACTTTGCATTTGCAAAGGAAAAAAAATTAGCTTGATATTTATATGGAAAAAATTACTAATAAATTATCAGATTTATGAATTAAAAGGAGTTTTTCATGTTTTTGAATTTAGAAACTTCCTTGCTTTTCATGTTTTTGAATTTAGAAACTTCCTTGCTGCTCAAGAATGTTATAAAGTAGTTTTTGATTACAATAAATTATTAATTCTAGACATGTACTTTGGTTGGTAAATGATATATTTGTAATGATTTGTTTGAGTTAAGTACATTTATCTTATAATAAAATATTTAGCCGTTCTTATTTGATTATCACATATGTTGAAAGTATTGATTTATGACATGCTATTATTATAATTGTTGAGAAGTTGAGAAATTTTGTTTAGGGACCATTCAAATTATGCAATTTTGAGGTACAAAATTAATTAAATAGAGAAGTGATGATACATGTATTTATAAATGAGTATTTTTATGTGAAATTCATGGTATTATTCATTAAGTAACATATTCATATGGTGTTAATCTAATGGTGCAGCAAAAGAAAAAAAATGCTTTTGTTTGATATGGTAAATGATATGTTTCAAGTTCTAGCTTGTCTTTGCCAAAAATTATATTAATGAAATTTTATATCTTGCTTACCGTATTTTGAACACAAAAGGTTGTGATAAAACTTGTTATGAGTTATGAAAGAAAAAAGAACCACATTTAAAATATTTCAAAGTGTGGGGGTGTCTTGTAAAGGTTAATATACCTTGTAATGAGAAAAAAATCTTTGGTTATTTATATTGATAAATTTCTAGAGATGTTTCCTTCAAATGATAAATTATCTAAATTTGTTTGTGATACCTTATTGTTTTTCCATCTAGTGTAATATTATTTGTGTTTCTTCTAGTTATGGCAATATGCCAATTTCTTGAGATTATTGAATGATATATATTAATGTAAATTGGATATTGATTTTGGTGACAAAATTAACTATTGGTTATGGTTATGTTCTATACCCTGGATGGAGGTACACTATCATGGAAATATGTTAAAAAGTTGTTGTCATGATCATTATGCAAGCATAAATTATTCCTATTTTCAATGCATCCTGACAATCAAATTGTTATATTTAAAGTTTCTAGTAAAAATGTCAATGAAAAATTGACATACGAGAATGAGAGATAAATATAAAGACTTAATTACTCATGATATTGTCTCTCTTGACTTTGTCAGGTCAGAAAGAAATATTGCATATCTGTTTATCAAAGGGTTGATGCATCAACAACAAAAATTTGAGTCGTCGAGGGGAATGAGACTTTAGCCCATAAATAAGCTACAAGAATGGACACCCATCTCCACATGAATGGCGATCCCATGAAATGGAGTTCAATGGGTAACAACGAAGTTGTTAAGTTGTTGTTGACTAAAGTACACCAAATAATTTGATTAAATTTTATGTCTCATTCCTATGGCGAGATATACTATAAATTGTGGTTGTGGCAATAATAAGGTTGAGGTATGTGCATTATTATGCTTTTTTTATAAAACACCTCTTAATAAACTCAATGGTTGATATATGTGCATTATTTTGCAAAATACCTCTTAATAAACCCAATGACAATTATTGTAGGGGTGTGAGTCACAAACCACCCTTTGAGGGTTTACCTAGTGAATGTGATGGTGGGATCGCCATTGTGAGACATGGGCAAGTCTCTAAATGACACTCATGAAACAAGATACATGCACAAAGTCGTAACGTGCACCCACTAATTAAAACTTATAATGAACACCGATATTGTATGTGTTATTTACTAAAACCTGGTCACAGGGGATGTAGCTCAAGGCAATTAAGTCTCTGCATTTTCTCGGGTGAAAGTTTATAAACACTAGGTGTAAGGGTCAGACCCAGAAGTTTCCTTACGTTGAACTACAATATTTTGTTTTAAAAGATAATATATTTTGTTTTATTTTATTTTTTAAATTATGTGGGGGATTGTTAGAAATATTTTAATATACTTTAAAAAATAAATAATTAAAATAAAAATTCTACTTCTACTCATGTTTTTATAGACCTTTAATTTATGGGTTAATGTTTTGTATGGCTAACGACTATATTCTTATTACACTTTACTCCTTTGTCTCCTTTTGCTACCTATAAATACCACCTAGGTGGATAGGGGAAAGAGACAATAAAACAACAACAGAGACAACAGAAACACTGAAGTTTTCTTAAGAGTGTTCTTCTTTTCTTCTCTATATTATCTTTAAGACAATGGTGTTCATAAGGTTCGGAGATCCTTCGTTGCACTCGATCGATCTGACGGGTTGTTGTATCTTGGGAGAGAAATGCACATGATTGAAAACACATATGATTGTATATTTGTTTAGCCCTGTGCAGTAGGGACATTTTCTTTCTAAGGATAGCGCTATGCGTGTCTCAATCGAGGCTATTTCTTTCCTTTTTCTCATTTACTTTTTATTTATTATTGTTATTATTGCTCTAATAATTATTATTATGTTATTTCATATTTTTATTATTATTAGTATTGTTTGAGTAATCATTTTCTAACACAATAAAGAAAAAACTCAGTAAAAAAATTTAAATTATCTAATATTTCTTTTATTCTATATTATTAGTTAAAAGTTATTTAAATTATAAAATTGTGAATGAAACTTTTTAAAAAAGTGAGATTTTTACCAATTTATAATCTTTAACAAATGGGTTAAATATGTTTTTGTTCTTTCAAGTTTCAGTGAAATTTGGAATTAGTCCCTCTTCAAAACTTTTGACGAATTTAGTCCTTCATCTTTAAAAATACGTTAATTTAGTCCTTTTAACCAAATTTTGTTAAATTTATCTAAAGTTTCAAGCGCGCGCATTTCATGATAGTATTTGAATTGTTTACACCATTTGACACATTTTCGTTTTAATGTTAACTTAAATATTATCATAAAACGCGTTTAAAATGTCAAATAAACTTAAAAAAAATTGGTAAGAATGACTAAATTCACGTTTTTGTAAAGATGAAAGACTAAATTAGTATAAAATTTCGAAAAGAAACTAATTCCAAAATTCATAAATTATAGAATTGTGTTTTCATCATCAAAATATGATATTTTTTTCCCTCGATAACCATTTTATATTTATTTTGCCTCTTATTTTTTGTTTTATCCTTAGACTTCTTTTTTGTTCTATTAAGTGGTCCTAATCGTTTTCTGTCATATAGTAGTGTGTGAAATTATCAAAGTCAATATAACAACATGGATAAAACAAAATCATTTTTAGGGACTCAAGCCAGAACAAACTTGTTAAAGATTAAAATAAAAAGCAGAAATATTTCTTATAAACATGTTTACAATTAATTTTGAATAAGAAAAAAGAGTGTATTAAAAATAGTAGGTTGTTGCCATTTCTTTCTTCCAGAATTTAGAAGATTAAGCTCTTCCATATGGCTACAAAACTAATTGGCACTTGCTAATTTTTAATCATGCAACCAAATAATCACTTGTCAACTAACATGATTAAAGAAAATATGAAAAGTAAAACATTACATGACATGGTAGGTCCAACCTTTGATTTCAAAATGTCCTAAAAAAAGAAAGATAAGAAGATCCTGCAAGCACTTTGAAGGGATCATTGTTCATTAACGCAGAATAGTTGTAAATGGGATTCACGTCATCACCAACCTTGCAAAATCCTTCTTTCAGATTCTTCTTTTTATGTATTTTATCATTCTTTTTTGTTTGGTTAATCCTTAGTGTACGTTAAAGTTAATAATCTCTTGATTGTGCAGAATCTCATTATCATTGGTACTTTTGGACTCATGTGAACAAGGGGAATAAATCAACCCTAATCAGTGCTTCAAAATCCATGCATATGAATCATGTTATCTGTTTACTGTTGAAAAGAAATATTCCAGAGAGTTTTGACTGAGATTTTTTTGCCAAAACAAGTAAAAGAAAACAGTGGAGTGATACAGACAAAAATAAATAAAACAGAAGACAGTGAAAGAAAGAAGGTAAACAATGTATAGAAAAAGGTAAACTGAATAGACAATGGTCCAATGATTAGAAAATGAGTGATTAAAGTCCTCAAGAAAAGTTCTGTTGAAAACATTCAGTATAAAATATTACCAACTAAACATTTAGTCAATTTTTTTATGTATAAAATAGTGTTTTTTTTAAAATATATGTATATAGGTTGGTACTTGGTACATGAGAATAATTCTGTAAGCACTAAAATCCAGACAAGCATCAAATAAAGTCAGAAAAGTTGCATATAAATAACTTGTGCAGTTTAAATGTAATAAATTCTTTCAGAATAAAATATTTTCACTTGTATTCCCTTGACACATTGATCTTTCATAAAACTGGAAAACAACAAGTTTGTAATACCATGAAATTTGTATTTGTTTGAGTTTAATTCAAGTACACACTATCAGTGTAAACTTTTAAACATCAACTAAACAGGAATCACTTTTGACAGTTAACAAACTTAATATATGACAATTTATGTATACAAAATCTTTACCCTCTTGGTGCACATATTATTTGTTCCATTTATATTGTTTTGCTTTTTAATAATTTCTATAATGCCAATTTTGTGAATGCATGAGCTGCAAAAGATGAAGAACACAATGACTATAGGAATAACTGAAATGGAGAAGGGTAAAAAAGAATATCTGCACATTTCCAATGTCTGTAATCATACACAACGAATAACAACAAATATAGAAATAGATATATCCTACAGACAATTCCCCAATTTAATGAACCTGTAACAAAGCAATCTCAAGAACTACTGCTCCTACAATTCACCATCATGATATGAAATCCAATAGGGTGAATGTAAAAATTGGTACTAACAAAAATTAACAAACTAAAAAATGATGGGGGGAGAACAGTGCACTAGTGGGGAACCTCACAGATTAACTGTCCTAGCACTTGTGTTCTCAACAATGAACTAGTTTGATGACACAGGTACATGAGCATGACCCTTTTTTATCTTCAGCATTGAGTTTATTCTCCAACATTCACTAAGGAAATTTTGATATAGAATCCCCACATAAGACCAATAACAGTATCCTTTCACCAACAAAATATATAGGACGTGTTTGTATGTAACAAGACTGTTGATTCTCATGGCCATGCCAGGATGGCAACTGTGTGTGCAAAAATGTTAGAGGATGCCATGTCCTTGATAACTTTGCCCTCTCAACCAATTTTCTATTGACTTCTC
>Ga0209389_1002415_pt1 | contig 14320 bp, 5 predicted proteins | sample CowpearedBW_FD_187526 | JGI IMG/M metagenome (GOLD analysis project Ga0209389, IMG submission 187526) | Root nodule microbial communities of legume samples collected from California, USA - Cow pea red BW (SPAdes) (version 2) | ecosystem: Host-associated > Plants > Roots > Nodule | place: USA...
GACTACAGTACCACTCTCTTCCTCTCCTATTTATAATGAAGCAAGCACGTACATATGAAAAGATATGAAAAGACTACTCTAAGATACTAGGCATGATTAGATGCAACAGTAGATATGGCAGTAGGTAGTTTCCCACACTCAACCCCCTACACATAGGGTTAATGATACAATAGGTATAGGTAATAATTCTAACAGTAATAACATGACAAATTTTAGGATGCGAAATGGAAGTAAATAAGAAAGCATTATCATAAATATAATCAGAAGTACCTAAGTCAATTATCCATGAACTTTGACATTCCAAGGTTTGAGAGATGCAAGCTATTGACAAACTAGTGAAAGATCGTGCTTGGTTCTCGGACTTCAAACTGAGATATTCTTGATATTCTTCATAAAAAAAATGCGGTTCAACCTTAATAGATTGGAAGATCTTTGTTGTCTTGCTAGGAAAACCATGCTAGGATAAGCATTTATCTTGAGTGTGGCCAATTCTCTTACAAAAAGAACATTGAGGAAATTTGTATCCACTTCGAGAAAAGGAAGAAATATTTAAGAAAGAATTCACCAACAATCAGAACTACGGCAACAATCTACACTCCCAAGCCAATGCCAACTACAAAAGATGGAAAATAGTAGGGGACAAAGAGTATGAGAGAGAGGAGAGAGGAGCCTCTCAACCAAAGCTGAAACTAGAGAAACAAGAGCAAGGAGGTCCGACAAGCCTTGTGAAGAAGACATGGAGTTGTTTCGGTGACAAAAAGGTTGGACAGCAGACATGGCTGCCAACCAGCAATGGCTGGCAAACTATGGAAGACTAATGTGATTGGCAATGGCTGGCAAACTATGGAAGACTAATGTGATTGGCAATGGCTGACGACTTAAGACTGAAAATATGAGCAAAAGAACTTATCAATAAATCACATCCAAAATTATTTATTCATTTAGATTGTTGCTGCCATAGAACTATTTGAAGCGATTAGTATTTGGGGGTTTGAATTTATCATAGAGATACATCTGATAATTATATTAGAATAAAGTTAAAAACGCCTAATTATAATTTTAACTTGCACCACACGTGTGTGGGAGACACACAAAAGGTTCGCCCACAGGGGTATAGCTCTGCCCACGAGAGTATGGAAGATGCACTTAATCAGAAATTGCATGAGATCCTTCTACAACCTCATTTAAGCATTTTTCTTTTTGTATTCAATTACAAAAAGTGGGTATGAAAGTTGTAACTTGGATCTAAGCTAACTAATGGTGATGGTATCACTTAAAATAATATTGAGGAACTCAAGCAATCATTGTTTCAGTGAGCAAAGATCAAGTTTTTAGGACTAGCGAAAAAGTTTATATTCTCATTTGAGGCATAGTAAACAATTGAACTACACCTTGAGATCAACAGCAAAGAACAAAATTCTAAATTTCAAAAAGCTGTTACTATATCACTGCCAGACCATAGTAAGTAAGAACTAGTTTGCTTCTATTTGTTAATACCAACCAACTTCAAGCTAAAGTTTGTTCCATCCGTTACTGAAAATCTGATTACAAACAACTATGTTTCTTTTAAGACAGATAATAAAATAAAAACAGAATGTCTACAAACTGAAAATTAAATAATACTCCTGATAGTAAAACTACACCAAAATGGATTCATAAAAGAACTCACTGGATCAGTTGCAGCAGGTATTCCAAGTCCAGACTGCTTATTTGCTATCATCAAGATAACATTTTCGCGCTGGTTCCTTACATTGTCTTTCTGCATGTGCAAAAATTAAGATATAACCCAGACCATTCAACACTTGCAGCAAAGCAAAACATCTAATCAGAGAAAACTAATAATAAAAGAAGTAGCTTAATCATAACCATGAGTGTCCGTTTTCCCCTATTATTCTAAGAATTGAGATTCAGATGCTAAAAGAAATTTCTTGTGTATAAATTCACTCAACAGATCTCAATTTATATAGAACAAATCTATCTCAATTGAAGAGTTTGTTAAAATGTGATATTTCTAAAGAGTTTCTCATAATTACTATAGAAATATAGACAATTTTTTAACCTAACAATACTATGTACAACAAGGATCCTTTATTAGGTGATCATGATACCCCTAGCCTTGAAACCACAGATTCATTAAAGCAAACCAAGACAGGAATTTTTTTCCATTGAGCTTCTCCGGTGTTATGGTAGATATCCATGTAGCTAAAATACAAGACCAGAAGAGGGAGTCATATTGACTCTAATGAGGGACAATGAGCTCATAAAGGGAAGAGCATAAGCCCCCTGTTCTAGAAGATGGTAAGGGTACGACCAGGGACAAGGGGCAGACAGCCTCTTTTGAAGAAATAAATGCAGGACATGACAATATTACCCTTTGTCATAATACTATCATAGACACTGACAATGTAAGTGTGCGTATTATTTTTCAGTTTACTAAATCTAAAAATACAGGGTCTGTTTGGGAAGCTATGAAATTAGATTATTTCAATAGTTGATTAAATGCATAACAGATTATTGTTATAATAAACTATAATAAGAATTAGTTTTTGATGTGGGTAAGTTTTGCTAAAAATGGTTTTCAAATAATTAACTTTGTTTTGGATGCAACAAAAAGCCAGCTTTTACATGAAAAAATAGTATGGGTGACGCTGATGATGGGAGAAACTGTTGAATAATAATTGTAAGCAATAAATTCAGATTCAAGAAAACAATTTTTTTTTCAAGAAAAATTTTTTTTCAGGAAAAAAATAAGCTTATACAAAATTTCATATTTGTGCCTCAAAAAATCTAGCTTACTTTTAAAACGGCTTATTTTCAATCAAACAGCTGAAATTGATGGGAAAAGCATTCTCAAACATGCTCCAAGTGTAAAGCAGCCAGTAGACCATGCAAATTAATCTTAGCTAGTAAAACAGAGCTTAAGTGCGAAAAGAGACATGTAATTTCCAATAGAGATGAACAATGTCAGTAAGAGGGCTATTTGGAAATGGAACAGGTAGAAGTCCTATGTTTAGTGTAAGAAAATCCCCTCCTGTTATTTAGTAGTAGCAAATATTCATCTTTTGCTAATTATTGATGTAAAATATTGGGAATGGGAACCACCATTTTGTATCAGTAATAAAACTTTAAAAAAAAATGATCAATCCAGCAGGAACATTGAAAGTGATCTGTTAGTTACCATGCAATTAGCCATGATACACAGCCATAATAAACAGAATTAAAAATTCCCACTAATCATTACAAACCTGAAAACCAAACACAAATTCTAGAAGATCGAACATATCTGCATCCCTTTGTCCAGATACTTTAAATCCAGCAGGAAGTCTAGGGAACTGATCAGTATACCTAATTGCAGATATTGCTGCTTTAACCTGATATTGAGAACCAAACCTCAGCTTTAGAAACTACCACAAAAAGTACATGAATTAAAGGGTATTACAGAAATCATGCAGCAACCATAAATGGATGTGTCAATGTCAGCAACTCCTAGTTATTGTCAATACAGTGAACGGGTCAAGTACAAGCTACTTGAATGAAAGAAAGAGAGGACACAGAAGTCTTATAAAGCATTCAACTTACTTCAGGGAAAATTCTGATAGGATTGGTTAACGACGGTGCTTCCAGAGGAATAATATTGTATGGTGTAAGCTCTCCAGATAATGTCACACTTGACTTCTTTAATTTTCTCAACTAAGAAAACAAGAGACAAATATGATGAGTTAATTACAAATCATAATCAGTTAATAAAAAATAAGTTCACTAAGAAGTTTTGCCATGTTCAAATAGAATTTTAAAAGAACCAGATGACAACATTAAGTAAAAAGATTTCTATATTCCTATTTTAGATGTCAATTAGCAATACAAAAAAGAACGACAACTAGTGGCTTATAAATTTGAAAGCAACCAAATTAATCATCAAAATAAAATGAATAATTGAAGCATCCAATGCATAATCAGTAAAGTTAATTTGCTTTATGATAGACATCTTAACACAAAAGGAGTACCTCCTCCATTATGAGTCCTCCAACTCCGCTGGGATCAGCATCCTTACTAAGTGCCTCCAGGACCTCCACTAAAGCCCGTAGTGTAGCAATGATCTTTCTCATTTCTGATGATCTAAGCTTCAACCTACAGTATTAAAACATTTCACACAAAAGAAAAAATACAACATAGATAAATATATATATATATAGGTTTTTAATCAACAAAATCTAAAAAGTAAATAAGAAAGACTTTCTTCATATTTTAAGAATTTTAGTTAGGAGAGGAGAGCAGCCAACAACAGTTTCACTACCGCACAAATTATGTATAAGTATAATTACTCACATATAAGACATAAGAAAAGAAAACTGACAGTCTATCTGCTGTCTTAGCAGTTCAACATTACTATTAGTTTTTGCATATTAACACATTGTATTATTTTTCACCACCTTCAACACAATGACTTCTTAGCCACAGAAACCTTCTGTTGCCTTTTAATCACCTATCTGGAAAAGAAAAATAAACCAAGCCTTGAACCAAAATGAATAAACCAAGACTTGAATTCTGATTGACATATACAAGCAACTCTACAGAACAAACAAGTTGGTAATTTTATCCGTTGAGAAAATTTAAGGCAATAATTGCAAATAAGCATCGAGCTTTATCAACGCAGCGTAAACAGGAAATAACCTCCTTCTATTTTACTGAAGAAATAAACTATATATTTGTAAGTTAAATTAAAAATAAAAAATAAAAAAATTATGGGTTGGACATACTCTCCCAGTGAGGAGCTAAAAGTTCCAGATTCTTGCAATCTCTGTTCTTCTCGTTGGATGTCATCCACTCTATGACGTTGCTTGTAGTGAAGATAAAACTTCCAAAGGTTTTCCATGTCACGATTGCGATCAATCCGAACCCCATCCTTCTTAGCAAGTTTTTGCTAAAGAAGATAGCAAAACGAAAATAATAATTAAGTGAGCTGATAATACCTTTAAATTCAGACAAATAAGAAAATATAAAAAAATCAATTGAAGAAAAAGGTAATGTATCACCGAAAATACACCGATCGTGACCAATACCTTGATTACAGACATTAAACCGGTCTTGAATTGTAAAACTCCCCTACCATCACTGTTGGGATCCAGATTTTGAGCCATACTATATGCCTGCTCGCACACTGAAGATCAAAAGTAAGAGGTCATAATGATGCATATCACAAAAGGAACACTATCAGCTGATTCAAGCTGAACCGATATTAATCTATTATTTATCACGCAACAAATTATGATATCTTTCTTCGTATTTCACATGACAGACACATGAACTCTTAAAATGTGAATTTAGACCTAACTGAACCCTGCAAAGCCAATTTGTAAGTTGAGGATTGTCTCCACTGATATCTCTTTTCAAGCTATATCTCTAACCAATATGGGACTCAAGTTTTCACAATATACCCTTTCACGTCCAGCACTATTGAGTTTGGTACGTGGATAATATGGTGGGTGACCCTTTTAATGGATCTAATACAAACTTTGATACCATCTTAGAATGTGAACTTAGGCATAATTCAACACCACAAAACCAACCTTTTAGGCTCTATCTCTAGGAAATATCATACTTGGCTTTTTCCCAATATGAACATTGAGAAGCTCAAAAAGTAATATGGTTTACGTAAAATTTTAACCAATACATGAGAAATATCAGCAATTTAAGTAGAAACTTTAAAGACAATACTTGAGCTAAGAGAATGTAATAGAAGACACATACACTACACACATGTTTATATTGTGGAGTGGTTAACTAAATTTAAATTTAACGTGATCAAGTGATATTATATTTCCTCCCTGGGCTGAAAGAATGCAAATCTTAGGCTTTGAAACCAATCATACTTTCTCTCAGGCTGCTACTACTGCGTCAATTTGGTCTTTTCTCACCATGACTAATATTTAATGATGGCTTCTTCATCACCTTGAAAGAAAAAAATGTCTTCTTACGAGGTGATTAACATCAGGCAACTACTCTTGTAATCATGATGGTACCAACTACGTAAGGTAACTGGAAAAAATAAAATATAATGTGGTCTGACTACGACACACAATTCAGCATACTCTCTGATTTCAAATACATAAAACTCAAGGTCTTAATCCTGCATAATAGACAATTTTGAAAGACAAGAAAAGCACAAGCTACGACAAGTCCATAATAAGAGGTACACCACCCAATATAAAGAGAAAAAATGAAGGCAACTCCAAAGAACATACATAAAAGACGATGTGAAATATTGCAATGTGTTTATAAATTAGACCAACAAACCCCTACCCTTTGTATTCCAGTGAGCTTAGCCTAATCCATGATTGTCAATCTAGCTCCTAATTGACGTTGAATATCCACTAACCAATCAAAAAAGTTCAAATGTAGCGAAACTAAGATCTAGTCACCTACTTTGTCCACTTCAACTTTCCCACTTCTAGAACAGAAAATTCCCATTACAGGACAACATGCGTATCAGGCACTCAGTCCTCCTTCCATCCTTTTAGCTCATAAAATCCCCCTTCCATTTTCATATCCACTTAATTCATCTCACACACAATATCAAACCATGTTCACTTCCGCACTAAACATGACTATCACGACCACCATTTACCTCGTCTAAAAATGACCCTGCCTTCACAAATACTTCACTTCAGCCACCACTAAATTCAAATTCCCGCTACAAACAAGTTTCACTCACTCCTTAATACTACCAGTTCCGCAAATTAAAAATAAATAAATTAAATAAACAAGCTTAACTTCTAGAAGAGACTCACTCACTCCCCTTACACATAAAACTAACTCCAAGAAACACTATAACGCACGAGCAGATCTCATGTTCACAGACAACGTTAACGCACGCAGCATAGAAACTTTAAACACGCAAACAGATTCCAATTGAGCAAGTTGAAACACTTACAGATCCTAGCAACGTTAGGATCCTCCGATTGAATTTCATCGGCGGCCTGCAAGATCAAATCAATATTGGTAGTTTGAGCGAGCGACGGAGGAACCGCGCCGGCGATTCCACTGGGGACTCTGGCGTGTCCTTGGCCTGCATTCCTTAGCTGCTCCCTCTTCAGTGTCGCTCGAACCAGCTTCTCCCAGTTCTCGCGAGCCCTAACCATGGCGGCGGCGGATTCGCCTGCTCTCTACGAACTCGAACTTCACTGTGTGCTGCGTGCAAGCGCGTTTCCGGAAACAAACGAGGGTTTAGAAACTATATTGCTCAAGGTTTTGTTGCAACGAGAACTTAACTAGTAAGGTTCGCTTCAGAACAGACGCGGATCGAGGGCAATGGCAACGTAACAAGTGCGTAGTTGGCTTTTCCGTTCTTTTTCCTTTTTACTTTTTTGCTCTCGTCCTTTGCTTGTCGTTTTCCGTGTTTTGAAATTTTGAGAATGGATTGAACAAGTATATACTCAAACGCGGAATATTTTTACGCTGCCCTTTTTCTTTTGATGTCTCTTTTGTCCAAAAACGACTGATTCTTTTCCTTCTGCTCACCATAACGGATTTCTTAATGAGTATATAAATATTTTAATCCTGCATTTAAATTTCAGTAGTTTTTCTTTTTAATTAATTTAACACCACATTTGATAATGGTTAATTTAAGAGAAATAATAATTTGCTTAACGGTTTGTTCAAAGAATTAATTGAGTATTAGTTATGTTTTAAAATAAATTAAATTAACTTTTTCGTACGTAGTTGTTAGTATGCGTCCATGTTTAAATCTTTGGTTGAAGACTTCTGATCAACCTTTGAAATTTATTGTTTAGGTCCACTTGGGAAAGAAATGAAATGTGAGAGAAAAAAATAAATAAATAGACGTGAGTTATTAGTGAGAATAAATATTGTTTTAATTAACGAAAAAAAATAAAGGGTGCAGATATTTTTTTATCCATTTGTTTGGTTGGATATAAATATTAAAAGAAATAATATATTTAATGAAAGTAAATTTTTGTCATTATAATAACAGTAAACATTTACAATAATATTTAACTATCTATTTTTAAGTATTTTGAGAATTTGTGTTAGTTATTCTCTTCTTTTTCTTATTATCTCTTTTACATATAATATATTACTTCTATCTAACACGTTTAAATGTCTATTTAAAAATTTTCTATATAATAAAATTTTATTATTTTTTTAACATGTATTTAGTCCTAAATGTAACACCTCATTTAAATAATAACCTTAATTAAATGAAATGTCTCACAGAATAATATAAGAAGCAAAGTCATAGAATATAAACGCTACTCCTTACAGTTTTTCCCATAATACTTAGAAGGAGACTAAGGCACACCACGATGCCAATAACGAGTCAAAGAAAACAATTTAACAGTATAAAAGTATATGTTCTAAGAGCAAGGAAATACATGGGCTATAGCTCTAAAAAAGAATTCATAAAAGGTGGGATCTGGCCCCAAACGAACTAGGCAGCGAAATCTTCATTATCATGTTGACCATGAGGAGTTCTCGTATATGCTCACATCAATAAATTGATGATCATCGCAAAAAGAGAAAACCACACATAGAACACACAAACAAGCAGAAAAGGGTAAGCTAGAGTATAAAACGATTTATCATGCTATTTCATACAATTTTATAGCCAAAGATACATACATCAACCAAACATGTGAGGACTCGCAAACCAGACACTAAGACTCAAGACACGACTTATCCGGATGCATATAATTAGTTGGATTCACCGGATGCTTGCACTTGTGGTGGCCTCTACGGCTCTGGAGAGCCAATTGCCAATGGGTTTCACCCTACCACTCACAAGGTTAGCCTTCAAACATCTAAGGTCATTATCCTGCCAAAGACTAGGGTCTCCTACTACTCACACCACTTGAGTCAGTACACTCTGTGAGACTAACTGACTCTTTAAAGTGTTAGGATGCAATCCTTACTTGAATCCTTACTAAATTATATAATGAGGCACCACCACGAACTTCGTGGAATTACGTCCTAAGTATGAGGCACCACCATGAGCTCCCACTAATAGGGGTCATGGAATTACGTCCTGACCATGAAGCACCACCACGCAACCATCGTGAAATTACGTCCTGACCAATGAGGCACCACCATGAGATCTCACATAGAGTCATAGAATTGCGTCCTGACCAATGAGGCACCACCACGCAACCATCATGGAATTATGTCCTGATCACACCAAAATCATGTTTCTCCAACCAACATAAAGTCATTATACATACTAATTCCATATCACATTTATAACCATCCATCCTTTCATGTTTCATGCCAAGATCATACCAAACGCATTAATCCAGTCCATAACATTAGAGATTTCACGCATATTTGCATACTTCATACTTTAAATAGAGCAAACTAGCCAAATCATACAATTCATAACAATCATGCGAGAAAACAGTGTGGTCTGCGTCAAGTCTCGCTCAAGCCAGAAACCCTCGCTTAGGCAAGAGGAGTGCTCTCGCTCAAGCTGCAGGCTCTCACTTAGGCAGGACTGTGAACAAAGGTCCTGAGGGTTTCACGAATTCTCGCTTAGGCAAGGTCATCTCGCTTGAGCGAGATGGTTTTTCGCGCAAAACTCAATTTTCCGCCTGAGCGGGTACTCAAGCGAAAACCCCTGGGCGAGTTTCTGCCACTCTCGCCTAGGCGAGACGAGCTCGCTTGGGCGAAAATAGCATTTCTCCCTCACTGTTCTACACCTGCAAAACTCGAGATTCATCCAAACAGCAAACCATGCACATTCATTCCATCGTGGACATCACACAAGCACTAGAAATGTAAAACATAACCAAAAAAATAGTTGGATTAGATTTAAAATACGAAACCCTAGCTTTCCTTACCTGGAAAGAGCTAGCAAAAGAGTTCGACACCAAACAGCAGAGCATAACAGCTCTAGGAATAGATTAATGAGTTGAAAAATAGCAGAACAGAACAGAAACAAGGTCATTGAGATAAGCCTCAAGGGAAACACAAAAATACGACTAGAGAAGAACTAGTATAAGCTGATAGACAACTTACGTGGAGTCGAAACTGGTTGAGTCAACTTGAGTATGAGTGAGCTCCAAACCCTAGCAGAGCTTTTGAGGAGAGAAAAAAGAGAGTAAGCAAGGTACTGTTTTTGCAAAGTGACAAAAATGAGGGGGGTTAGACTGCTTTAAGGGCTTTGGACACCCCATGGGCCAATCCTATGCCCAACTGATTGGGACATCCTTTAAACATTAGGGTCGAAATATAAGTGGACCTTACACTAAACTTTGATGTGAAATTGCAATTTGTCATGTTCCAAAGTTTGATATAATTTGGTTCAGAAATTAAAAAAAAATAAATAGTTATAGTCAATGGCGGATCTTCAGCCAATATTTTGGAAGTGTCTAAATTTTGGTTGAATTAGTCTTGTGGTCCATTTTTTCGTATAAAAATGTCAAGTTGGTCATGTAATGTTTTTTAGTTTCAATTTGGTTGTAATTTTTTAAAAATTGATGCAATTTAAGTTTTTCGTTAAATTTCTTAAAACGGTGCAAGAATTTTTCACCAAAATTGACACGAAGAATATGTCAATTACACCAACAAAATAAATCATCCTTATTCACAACTTCAATCTCGATGAAAAAACCTTTGTCCGATTTAAAAAATTTAATGAAATAAAAATGATAATATTAAATAAGTAGTCACTTAAAAGATAATATTAATAAGTCAACTAAGGTCAAAGTCAATTCAACATAAGTCAACTTAGAAAAAAAATAAAAAGAAAAAGAAATGGAAAATAAAGATAGGAAAGAAGGGTTAGAGGTCTCCCTTGTAGTCATACTTCTAGTCACTCTCCTTTGAAGGTTCTTTATTGTTTCATTGTGCGTTTCAGGGTGAGTCATGAGCTTATCATTTCAGCTCAAATGTGTGTGTATGTGTGTGTGTGTGTGTATGACTAAGCTTTTGTTATAACATAGCTCCCCCAAAGTTTTCTCATTTTATTTTTTATATATATTTTAAAATTATATTTATATATTATTATATTATTTATATTATGTTTAGAAAATTTTGCTTAAAACTTGAAAAACCACGTACAACCCCTCCTCTACAATTTATTTTTCTTCTTTCATTCGTTTCTCTTTCTCATACCTCCATATTTTTCTCACCTCTCCTTTCTATCTCAATTTTTACCATAGATCTCTCTACCTCCATATAAAAATTACTTTTATCTCTTATTAACTTAAATACCAAAGTCTTTTGAAAGTATATTTTTGTTTGGGTTAAGTATGTTTTTAGTCCCCGAACTTTGACCCAAATTTGAAATTCGTCCCTGTCTGAAACTTCAATATATTTTGGTCCCTAAACTTTAAAAATGAATGAACATAATCCTTTTAACTCAATTACAGTAAATTTTTTTGAAGTGTCGAACATATTTCTCAGTAGATATTGAATCAATAATGTGTCAAACAGTGTTAAAAACTCCAATACTAATATAAGAAGTGTTTGACACGTCAAAAAAAGTTAACATAATTGGGTTAAAAGGACTATATTCATTCATTTTTAAAGTTTAGGGACCAAAATGTATCGAAGTTTCAGACATGGACGAATTCCAATTTTGGGTCAAAGTTCGGGGACTAAAAACATACTTAACCCTTTTTGTTTGCATTCAAACTACTTCATTTCAATGTATATATTTATGAAATCCATAGTTCAACAATATAAATTTACCTTTCTTGATACAGTGCCCAATGAAACTTCATTTTTTTTGGTAAGAACATATGGCGGTCATCGTAGAACTCAAGTAAAACTTTCTCAAACAACATGAGTTTATTGTTCTTTTTGGAAGTTAAAATATTATATCTCTTTCAAACGATGTATGAATCCATGTTCCAAGGCCAATGCTCTTTCAAAAGGCACATAGAGCAATTCATCCAAAATGATGACAATTAGATAATGGAAGCGAGAATGGTTGGTATGTTATAAAAGAACGAGAACAACATAGCGCAATTATCCAAAAGCTAAAGCTCATTCGACTACATACAATTACATAATCACTTAAAATATATTGGTATGGGATCGTCAAAGACCTGTGATGCCCGGATACGGATACGGATATGGACACGACACGGACACAGATACGGAGATACGACAAAATTGAAAAAGTATAAGACACGGACACGACAATATACATATTAAAATCTAATAATTTTATTTCATAATAAAAAAAACATTTAAAATATCATAATGTTTGAGTCTTATATATGTTAATCTTCATCAAAAAATACAACTTCTAATTCTGGTTCATCGAGAGATAGGCTAGCAATATTAAGAATTTCATTATCATCCATTGAAAAATCATCTCCAGCAATATCCCACAGGCTAGTTTCCTTTTCCTTGTATTTTGAAGAGTTTCTTGAAAGAAGACGAAGATTACTGTGGACAAATACTAAATCTTCCGCCCTTTTAGGTGTCATCTTATTTCTTTTTAAAGAATGTATAAAAGAGTAGGTGCTCCAATTTCTTTCACAGCAAGAAGAAGAACATGGTTGTCCAAGTAGCTTAAGAGCTATATTTTGAAGTATTGGTGCATGAGATCCATGAATAATCCACCATGACTTTGCATCCATTTTGCCTCTATCCCTTAAAGAGTCCTCATCTGCAAAATCTCCCAATTTACCTGAAAAGTTTGCGAACTCTATATTCACTTCTCTCCTCACATCAGCGTCATCAAAGTATCTCTTAAAACATTTTTTCCTTTCTTGAGTAAGTTCAAAATCTTTATGTGGGGCACGTCTTTGTGGGTCTTCATTTAACCATTCAGGACTGTAATATCTACAATTTTAAAAAAGACATAAAGATATATTAACATAATATTATAAATTTTAATAAAATATAGTCATAAAGTAATTGAACTACATAATTACCTTGGATTTAAAGAATGAGCAAGGCAATGAAGAGATGTGCTACTTTTAGTCCAACGATCAATCAATATTGAATTTACCACCTCAAAAAAGGATGAATGTTCAACTTCTGTCTTCCTTTCATGTTGGTATATGATCTTTCTAACATTTTCAATCATTGAGTCCCACATTTCATATACCAAGTGAAGAGTAGCCATATCTGTATCTGTTTTTCTGAGAACATCATAAATAGGAGCAGTAAAAGCAAGTATGTAGTCAACCTTCATCCACCAATTATCATTCAATAAAGTTTCTTTCACAAATTATGCACTGTCCACATTGTCCTCTTTATAAGAAGACCAATCATCACTAATAACCATCTCTTGAAGTCCTTTCTTCAAACGTTGAAACCTTTTGAGCATGATAATGGTTGAAGCAAATCTTGTAGAAGCAACAGAAAGCAACCTGAATGAGTTGAAGGTATTGAACATTGACAATCTCATAGAGTGCCCCACAATAAAGTTTTTGATAAATGTAGCATCATCAGCAATTTGTGTGATCCAAAAACATTCTTTATAAGTATCACTATTTCTTTCACAATTTTTTGCTGCACAAATATTTTTCAATGCAAGATTCAATGTATGCACTACACAAGGAGTCCAGTAGATTGAAGGAAATTCTGCTTCTATAAGCATACCTGCTGCCTTACATACAACTGCATTATCAGTTATAATTTGTACCACATTTTTTGATCCAACCTCCATAATTACATCTCTCATGTGTTTAGCAATAAAATCTTTGTCCTTTATCTCACCAGATCCATCTATTGACTTTAAAAACATTGGACCACTCTCATTGACAGCCATAAAATTTATAAGTGGTCTTCTTTGAGGATCAGTCCACCCATCACAAACAATTGTCACACCTTTATCATTCCATGAATCTCTTATGGGTTGTAGAAGATTTTCTACGTGACTTCTTTCTTTTGCAAGTAAAGGACCTCTCAATTTATTATATGTTGGTGGTACATATCCACTGAGATTAGAAGTACTGGCAGCATAAGAAAATGCACTCCTGAAGTGAGGATTTTTTGCTAGATGAAATGGTAGTCCTGCAGAATAAAACATCCTTGCAATTTCATAATCAAGAGTATCTCTAGCTTGGATATTGAAAGAAGCTTCTAAAGGACCTTTGTGTTTTGGATTAACACCGCTATTCGTCTGCTTTCCTTCATTAGATACAGATGGTAGAGAGACCTTTTTCTTCTTTGAATTTTCTATTTTCAATGCTGCTTCATTGTCTAATCTTCTAAACTCAGCAAGTTTTGATGTAGTCACGTTTGGACAAATTCTAACTCCTGCTCCCGTAATTTTTAGCAAATGAGATCTTACTCGAGTGTAAGATCCATTGAATGATAAATCACACAAACTGCATTTAATCATATT
>Ga0209389_1002417_pt1 | contig 14319 bp, 11 predicted proteins | sample CowpearedBW_FD_187526 | JGI IMG/M metagenome (GOLD analysis project Ga0209389, IMG submission 187526) | Root nodule microbial communities of legume samples collected from California, USA - Cow pea red BW (SPAdes) (version 2) | ecosystem: Host-associated > Plants > Roots > Nodule | place: USA...
ATTACCACTAATTTTAACATTTTAAAATATATTAAAAAATATTTAAAATACGTTTTTACCGTATAAAATCATACCATCTTTTAATTGTGTATAGAAAAAATAAAAAACATAAAAGGGACAGCCTGCTTTGATGATTTCATGCTTTAAAGAAAAAAAAAAAACTCACCTTCAACTGGCAACTCATAATAGCCTAGGAATATAATATTAAATTCAATTATTACCCTTTTTTCAACGAGGTGTGGCCGGAAAGATGATAGCTCTGAACATAACAGAAGAAATAACATGCGTATGCAAGATTTATTTAAGAACACAGAATGGGTTTTGAAGGGTTCAGAGGGAAACAGCATCACCCTCGGAAAGTATCAACTTGAAGTTAGCACAAGATACACCATGATTTTTCTTTTTTATGAAGTAGTAGAGAAGAGATACATCATCATACATGCTACCTGACCAAATCATATACTATCTAGTAGTAAGTATGGGCAGATAGTAGTTACTCATACAAAATGGACATTCCTAACAGAAGCTACAAATGCTGATTTACTACAACATACATTTTAACGACGCCCTGGTAGGCCAAAAATGGAAATAAATTCTATAATATTGAACAGATAACTCACGGATCTTCTTCCACAGGTGCCTCAATATAGAGATTGTCTTCTGCACTGGGGTTCGCATGATGCTGCCCATATATTGCATAAACACCAATCATGACAATACAAAGAACCACAAATCTCACCCATGCCTCTTCATGTAACTGCCAACAGAAGTTCGTCGTTATGTTGTTTTAATGTACAAATAATCAGCTGAAAAACTTTTCAAATTATGGATTATTTTGGCTGTCTTAAATAAGGAGAGATAATGGGCATACCTGGGCAAATAAGAACATGTTGAAAAATATGCAAATATTTGGCAGAATGGGAACCCCTGGGCAGGAAAACCCTGGTGCGTCTGCGTAAACCTATAAAGAAAAATGACAGAAGAATGGAATTAGTGAAAGAAATTGACATCAAAATCCATCAAGCTCGTCAATTTCAATAATTTTAACATGGTCTGTGATGAAATCCGGGAAGCAGAGTTGTTGACCTTCGGATTGCCTTTCCGTTTGGTGTATTTGACACATACAACCATCAATGTGTTCTTCATTTTGTGGTATGATCCAGGAAAAGAAGGCAACAAACAGTTTCAGATTACTCTCTCCATCTCCATTAATGACGAGACTCAATTAAAAACTCGTGACTTTGATTAGTATTTATACATTGTCCAATAACCAAATCGGAAATTTTACATGTTCATTCATCATACAACAACCTTCAATCCATAGAATATAACTATATATTATTATAAACATATTATGCAACTAAAGCATTTCGACCCAACGCAGCATGCATTTGAGCACTATTTGGATAAATTTCTCAATAAATACTTATATGAAAAGAAAATAAAAAGATGAAGTGAACCCGTAAGTTAAAATTACTCAGCATAAACTAATTATAAAGCTTTCTCATTTTATCTTCTTCAAAATTTGATTTTGACTTTATACAAAACTTAAATCATTTAATCTAATTTTTTTCTCCTCAAATACTTTTAGAGAAATTTATCAAAATAACACTATAATAAAATATAAAATAACCCTCACCTGGCGGAAAATGAGAGCAACAGAAGCACCAACTGCGATAACTATGGTGAGAATCAGAAAAATAAATGAAGCATCATAACGGTACAAGAGCCCAGTAGCAAATCCACAAAGAGCAACGGCAATGAGGCAAATTACACCTTCCCGCTCAGCAGAAGACGATACTTGACTACTTGTCTTATCCTTCCAGCGAAGTACAACAACACATGCTGAGACAACTGAATATCCAGTCTGAACAAAAATAATATATCATGTGAGGAACATTAAGTAAGAATTTTCAATCACCAATCAAACATAGATTATACATTTTGTCAAGGCACATCATGCCATATTATTTCCTAAATGGAAAATATGATGCACACTATCTTAACACATACCAAAACATGGTAAGATTAGATTAATGTATCCAACACCCACTGAACAAGAAATGCCCCACCTTTCCTTAGTCCACGTATTTCATGTCAATCAAAGCAAACGTATATACATACTATATGATGATACAAAATAAGCCAGTTATTTTGTTGGCAAGTCCACTACCAACAGATTAGAAGTCAACTCTTACCAGTGTACCAACGGAAAGAATGTGAGAGAGCACACGCACATCCATCAGCCCACCCAGAACGCTGGCAACCAAGCCAACCCAGATCTGAGAATGAATAGGGGTGTGGCGTGTGGAGTGAACCTTTGCAAATATTGAGGGAAGTAAGCCATCCCTGGCAAGTCCAAGATATAGCCGAGACTGCTCATCAGAAACATTCCATTTATATACATATTAGCACATGTCAGGCACAGCAATCGTGTCATTATTCAGAAGGGATTTACCTGAACATAGAGACCAACAAGGAGTGTTGTTGTAAGTCCCGCAACAGCACCAATGCTAATCAGAACAGAAACAAATTTTAATCCCTTAGATGTAAAAGCTTCAGCCAGAGGAGCATCTTCTCCTAGAAGATTGTATGGAACCATTCCAGTAATAACCAAGCATACTCCAATGTACAATGCAATACATACTAAGAGGCTTCCTATTATGCCAATTGGCAAATCCCGCTGAAATTTCACAAACAGAAAAGATAAATACAAAAGGTCATGGTGAACTAATTTCTGAGAATAGAAAGAAAATAACAAATAAGTGAAAGTGTAAATATAAATTAGCCTAAGTAAATATATTATTGTGAGATAATATAAACTAATATTAACTAATATTCAATCTACAAAACCTAGGAGTTGGGATCCTAACGAGTCTCGAGCCATAAGCCACCCCATATATAAGAGACTTTAACATCACCTCAAACCTAGAACCTTAACCTTGTGTTTGGACGAAGCATTTCAACAATGTTGAGAAATTGAAATGCATTGTATTTGAATTGCTTGCAATTAAATTCCCTTCAATCTCTAAATAATTTGTTTGGATAAAGAAATTAAAATACCTTACATTAATTTCTTATTTGGATAAAATAATTGAATTTCTTGTGAGATAAAATTTCATTTTATCAATATTTATTTTAGGCTTAATTATGTTTTGAGTTCATGATAAATTTGGAAATGGGTCGGTCAAGTTTGTCGGGTCAACAGGTCGGTCGGTCAAGTTTGTCGGGTCAACAGGTCGGTCGGTCGGTCACTAGGCCTGCCCGACACATCTAGGTCGTCAGGCTCGCCCGACACCTCTCGGTCGCCTGGCTCGCCAAATCCGTTGGGCTCGCACGACCCGTTTATAACATGGGGCCAGTCCGGTCTGTTTGGGCCCCTTGATACATCTTGGTCGTCTGGCCTTCCTAGGTGGTGTGGGTTGTCGGGCTTGACCGACCTGTTTGAGTTTTCAACCTCGTCCGACCTATATGTGTTATCAAGTCACCCTGTCTGTTTGGGTCGTCGGGCCCGTCCGACAGTCGTCGGACCTACCAGACCCGTCTGACTCGTCTGGGTTATCGAGCCCGCTTGACCCATCTAGGTTGTCGCGCCCGTCTAGGTAGTCAGGCCCACCTGACCCTTCTTGGTCGTCAAGCCCACCTGACTCGTCTTTTGTCATTGGGCCCGCTTGACCCGTCTGGCTCGTCAGGCATGCTTGACCTGTCTTTTTCGACAGACCCGCCTGACCCGTCTAGGTAGTCGGGCCTGATCGACCCATCTGGGTCGTCGAGCCCGCTCGATCTGTTTGGGTCGTCGGGCCTGCTTGACCCGTTTGTGTCGTCAAGTCAGTCTGATCCGTCTAGATCTTCTGGCCAGCCGAACCTGTCATGGTTGTCGGGTTTGCCGGGTCCGTTTGGGATTGAGTCCAAAGTGTGAGGTTGAGTGAGAAGAATTTCAAATTCCACCTTTTTTTAGAGTATTTGAATTTCTTCTAATTTAGCTAATTGAAATACTTCAAAAAAATGCATGCATTTTAAATGTTTTTTAATGTCTCTACCCAAACAAAGCATTTCTTTACAAAGAATTTCAAATTCTCCAAATAAATGAATCACCCTCTTGAATTGCCTCATCCAAACACATCATAAGGCAATGGGTCACTAAGTCTTTCTTCTTATGTACTAATCATCACATCACTTATCTTCAAAACAGTCTGTATTTTACTTCCAATAAAACTATCATTATCAACAGTTAAATGAGACGAGATATAGCATCTGGAAAATTCATAAACCACGGGAGGAATCTCAAATGAGATACCTGAGGCCTCTTAGCTTCTTCGGCAGAATTGGCAACTGCATCAAAACCAACGTATGCAAAGAAGACTACTGTAGCTCCTGTAAGTATAGATTGTAAACCATTTGGAGCAAAGGGAGACCAGTTGGAAACATCAACCTCAAATGCTCCAGCAAAAATGACAATGATAACAATGATTACCTGCAACAAACAGCAAAAACAACCTGTGATTCTGTATCAGATAAGCCATAATTAACACGCGCTTAATACTGTATTTTGAAAACTTGTAAGATGGAAAGGAACCTTGGTCACTGTCATAATACAATTCATAATTGACGATTCATGAACACCTAGACATAGAACTAAAGTGAGAAGTATTAGCAGAATAGGAGCCAATATGTTGATGGATAACACATCTCCAATGCTTTCACCATGCCCAATCCAATTTGGAATGTTATCTTTGAAAACAGGAAAGAGTTCTAGAATATTTATCAGATAACTTGCTAGGCTTCTCGCTATACTCGCTGCTCCAATGTGATAGTCAAGCATTAATTGTGCAAAAACAAGAAAAGCCGTAAGTTCATTAAAAGCCGTGTATGTATATAGATAAGCTCCTCCAACAACAGCGGGAAAACGAGAAGCTAGTTCAGCATAACAGAGTGCATTTATAACACACGATGCTCCCGCAAGCATAAAACTTATCGTCACTCCTGTATCACAGAAACAAACCTTAATAAGCCACTAGGTTTGGAATAATCTTAACTGGAAAATAACCAGTGCATATCAAGCCTCGCAGCAGATAGTATTTGGGTTCAATTTTCATATATTTGTAAGGATTATCACTACCAGCCAAACAGAAATCCCCATAGACGTCTTTTAAACTAATTATTGCAAAAATCAACAATCTTACAAGACATGCTATTATGATTGAATAATAGTGTAAAAATCCATTAAAGTATCAGATTATACCGGCACTTTCTAATCAAATTCACAGTATTTGACATGTCAGTAATAACTGATTCAAACTTTTGAAACAGTGATATCTCTATTCGATTTCAATAAGATCTGTGTCTCTTCTTAATCTGATATTAAGTTTATATGATGTGTCCTGTTTTGTAATATTTAAAATTTGTGTTATCCTTGTGTGAGTGTAGTACTGCATTCATTTTCCATGTCATTTAAGGTTATTGCTACATGAAGTTCGATACTCTTCAACTCCCATTACCCAGGTACTAGTACCTCCAAGTTCAACAACAAACCTAGCGGATAAAAGAACAAAACGTAAAACTAAGAAACAATAATTGCATTAATGCTTGCTTTTGGAGATTTATTTCGGTAATTTATGTTATTTCCTACACAAAAATACAAGCCGGGTGAAACCTTAATTTTAACTAGAGAAATATACCCAAATTTTCTCCAAAATTAAATAAAAAAAAAGGTTACAAGTAGCAAGGGAATCTTTAATAGCTGACCTTCAACAAAAATCTTAAACATGAGATCTATTATTTACAAGACCTTGACTAGAGGAATATATATCTCCACCACGAAGAATGAGCTCTCCTATAAGAATTCTCAATATCTCGAATGATAAAAAAGTGTCATATTTTACATCCTTTCTTACTAAAAAAATTGATAGTAAGATTTAGAGAAAATTACATAAGATTTAAAGGTGAGATCTAAATTAGAGTAAAAATTTAAATGGAATTTTAAGAAAACTAATGTCCTAAGTTGTATGGGAGCTACAAAAAAAAAAGTAGTTCAAATAAGATCTTGCAATAAAATGCTCTAAAAAGTCTTTTCGGTGCTAAAATTTCGCAAAAATAATTACTTATTAAAGCAATCTAAAACTATTACTAAGTAATTTTTTTTCAGTATTTCAGAGACGAAAATAACTACTATTATTTCATAACCTCCTTTATGCCCGTAATTAATAATTCATTAAACTAATGTAACTTCAGACATTAATTTACTTCTCAAAGACAAAAATGCACTTTAATTATATAAATAAACTTCAACAACGCTTTAGAAGCTAAAACAGTAGAGGTGTACCGGGTCCGGCGTCGCGGGCGACGGTGCCGGTGACGACGAAGATGCCGGCGCCGATGGATGCGCCAATCCCAAGGAGTATGAGGTCGATGACGCCGAGGCGGCGGGAGAGGCCGAGCTCAGTGCTGTCGCGATAGGCCTTCTCCGCCGGCGTCGCTAGGCGCTTCGATCGGCGCGCCGACGACCAGAAATGCGACCAACCTGAGGAGGACGAAGAAGAAGAAGGATGGCTAGCAATTCTCATGGTGAAAACAAGGTCAAACTAGAACACAGGAAAAAAAAAACGTGTCACAGATTCACAGAGATTTTGGATTGAGAGAGAGAAAGAGGGAGAGAGTGATGAAAAATTTGCATACTGATAGAAAAAGAGTGTAGATGGAAGCTGATTCAAAACAAAATTACAATAATAATAAAATTATTATTATCATTATTAATAAATTAAAAAAGGACAAATTGGATATTTTTTTTTCTTATTCAATAATTATCTTTTTTGGGTATATGATGTACACATGTTATATTGGTAAAGACAACACGTGGGTCAATTTGAATGTGGCCTTATTTCAGTCCAATTACATAATTTCACATTTAAATTATAGTTTCCAAGATTATGATACAATATTTAAAAATTTCTCAATAAATAGAAATTTAAACAAAAAAAAACTTTTAAATTGCACGGACTTGATTTCTACGTTATCCAATTTCCCATTCGAATATTTTTATTCAAATATTAATTGGTTTTCGTAACATTGCTAATATTTTTAATATAATTTTATTTGATAAAAACACATTTAGTTTTAATTTATTATTAATTTAAAATCATTTCAATGTGATTCTTTCTCTTGCATCGATTATTTTTAAGATGATCTCATAAAGTTTGTTGTTTGAATGTGTGAGGACAAAGAAACGTGTAAAACAAGAGCCTAATAGCATAATTGTACTATTAAAAAATATCAATCGATTGCAAAATACCCCACAAGCTATTTATAAATTGCAATTGTAATTTAACTTGTATACTCTAAATTTGTTTGACCTCGTCATAAGCTATCTGAAAAGTATCCACATTTTTTTTTTTAAATTTGATCATTGTAATAGGAAAGATAATTTTACAAATTTTAGAAAATGTAAGAACTTGAATTATTTTTATTTTTAAATGTTTAATTGTTTAAGTAATATAATTTGAAGTTGTAGATTTGTTAGTTTAATGCAGCAAGCATTAAATGTAGGAAGTATCACAAAATAACATGTTTATGGGAAAAAAATCTCGTACACAAACAGAAAACGACATAGACAAGAAAAGACAACCCGAAGACTGCAAAAAAAAAATGTGCCTCGCATTCACTAAAAATTTGTTTTACCAAAAAATAATTCCATTTTACTAGCATTCAAACATTCTAACTATTTTGACATTACATAAGAAATAACATTCATTTACATTAAAATAATCTTGATCATTATAGTTGTCAACTTTAATTTAAATATATCATAACAATATCACTTAAAAAACTATAATTGAATCAACCCAATATTGAGTTGATGATATCATAATTTTTGTTGAGTTCAGTGCCGCCGGAGTTTTTTTAGAGGTTTTGACTCTCTCAATATTTATAAATTAATAATATATATATATATATATATATACGATATTTTAAGAAATTTTGTATATTCTTTTTCGATACTTCAAAAAATTTACTGAAAATATTGAGTTAAATTAGGTTAATAATACTTAAATAAATCTAAACGGAAAATATCTCAATTAAATTAAGTGAAAAAGATACTATAAGAGTGATATATTATTTCAAAATTTAAATAATAAAAATATTATTATATATATCTTAGATTTTAATTTCATTGATTTCATATTCAAACAAATTATTCTATTTTTTTATAAAAAATAAAATACTATTGAAATACTTTTTATTAAAGGATTAAAAGTTTTAAACTAAAATTGAATCTGGTGGAATCCAGCTTGAACACTTAAAATATAATTGATTCATCAATTAGCAATTATGCAAGATACACAAATACATGTATATGCTTCTGCCTAGAATTATCCATTGTTAAGATTTAGAATTAATGATTATTCTGTAATCATGTTTTCTAGAAATACTCTTCACAATTTTCAGTAATAAAAAAGAATTATTTAATCGTTAATCTGACTTATTAAAAAAATTATATTTATACTAATTATCTGTGTTTAGAAAAGGTGTAATATTAATAAATTGTGTTTACCCTAAAAGCTTAAACAGAACCCGCCAATAGCCGTTAAAATTCAAAATACTCTTCACTCATATATAAAACCGAGAGGCCTTCTCCTTCTTCTTCGTGGCGAGTCCCATTTTCTCATAGCAAAACCAGAGAAAGAAAGGGCCAAATCAGAAAGAAAGAGTTCAAGAAAATGGGTGAAATAAACGTTCATGCTCAGAACGAACCCGTCACCGCAGTTTCTCCACAACCAACGCCAACACAAGCGATGCACGATCACGCTGATTCCACGACAGTGGTTGAGCCCACCGACTTCTTGTCCATGATGCATCACAACAACGGCTGCTGCCACCGTCAACCTCCCTGCTCCGCCGTCAACAACCCCATGAAGCGCCGATCGCCCCCGTCGTGTTCTTTCTCCGGAGAGCCCTCCGCCAAGAAGCTATCCTGTGACCAGGAGGACCTCTCCCATTACGGCTTCTCCGCCGTCCCCATTCCGCTCAACCTCTACTCCCTCGTCAACAAGCGCCGCTCCTTACCCGTCCTCCGCCGCTGCGTTTCCGACCCTTACCGACCTCCGGCTCCGGCGCCTCCCACTCCTGCGGAGAGAGGCTCCTTCCCCGTCCTCCGCCGCTGCGTTTCCGACCCTTACCGCCCTCCGGCTCCGGCGCCTCCCACTCCTGCGGAGAGAGGCTCCGGGCTACCGCCCCTGCCGCCGGGCCTCAGAAGGAGCGTCTCGGATCTCTCCACACCTTCTCCGAGTCTGAACTACGAGGAAACCGCCGCTCCTGAGTCAGTGGTATGGAGGGTTGGGAAATTGAAAGGGAATAAAAAGTTTTGATCTTTAGGGTTTGGAATAATGGATTTGCTTTTTGTTTGTTTGTTTTGTGCGTGTAATTGCAGAAACTGAGAAGGATCAAGGAGCGATTGAAAGAGATGTGGCAATGGTGGCATGAGGTTATGAAGGATGATGAGGAAGAAAATGGAAGGGAAGAAGAGTGTATAGCTGAAGAAGACAAAGTCCTGCCTCAGGTATGTGTATGTATGGATCAAGAATACCAATCATCCTTCAATTCTAACTGTAATAGATTTACCTTGTGTTACCTTTAATTTGTTTGGTTATGTAATTCTACTAAGATACGTAATATAAAAGTTAATTAGAATGTACATGTTGTAAAGTATCTTACATTGTAATCCTATCAGTGAAGAAAAATTGCACATCCACTCCATCGTGGGGGGAATAGGGTTTAGGAAATAACACGATAGAAAAGAAAGGAAAGTGTAGGGAAGAAAAGTGATAAATGAAATGAGATATGTCAGAGAAGTACAGAAAGGGATACAAAGAAAAATAGGTTGGAAATAAGACGGGAAGAAAAAGTAATTACATGTTTGTAATAATCCATTACATATTACTATGAATGGTAACTGTTTTAAAAATCACACTTGAAATGATATTTTCAGGGTTGACACCACACAAATATTTATATTGAAAGAGAACAGAAGTTAGACTCCAAAATATGTAATTATAAAGTTGTCACTTGTTATTATTTTTTGGATATATGGCTTGACTGCTTCTTAGATTAATTTTAATGTTTTATGTTCAATCCATGTGTTTTTGCAGGATGATTTGGGAGGAGGAGATTCTGAAGAAGCAGTTAGTGTTGAGTGGGGTGAACAGTGCCTAAGCCTTGGATTTGCGTGTCCATGTGGGAAAAGCTTCAAGGTTCTCCTCTCGGAAAATAATTGTTACTATAAGTTGGTGTAAGAGAAAAGTAGCGTGTTTGACTCTTGCTCGCTTTTGTTTTTATTATCTTTTAGTTTGGCAAAGCCTTTTTTCTATTTCTCATGTGCGGTGTCTTCCAGTAAATAAAAGAAATGTTATGTACTTTGAACAATGTATATAAAATGTTGTGTACTTTCTCCAAGAAATGGAGGAAAATGTTATATCTTGTCCCATTTACTAGCATGTAACTCAGTACAAAAGTTCATAGAAAATGAATGGCTTGTTGTGCAATAATTTTTTCAGTGGCCTTTGATAAATTTTGTCTACAGTGTCTCTTTGCATGAAATTATGTATTGATGGGTGGTTTCAATGCCTATGTGGGGTTAAGCATTGGGACGACATTTCGTTTTTGTAACTGCTATTGGAGGCATGGATTTAGAGAGAATCAAAGGAATGGATTTGGGGAATCTGTTTCCTAGTCTTTTTTTCTAGTGTATATGTATGTTTAGCAGCTACTTAGGTGCTTTACTACAATTGTTTGAGATTCTGAGGTGGTGGTGATCTTTGTGTTAAGAACAAATACGGTTTGTTATGCTAGTTGTGGTCCAGTCTGTGACCAAAAAACAATACCTATCTGATATCTGTTTATCTAGCCGATAAAAAGCACGGCAATTAGAGTCTAGCATGTTGCAATTCAATTTTAGTGACTACTAGGACTTTTCTTTACTACCAGCATAAGAATTAAAATCATTTTTAGAACTGCAATGATTTGAAGTGAAATGAAGAGGGTTACTGTAGTACCTTATAAACATTCAGAACTTTGATGATTGATGTCGTGTCAAACCAAAAATTGTTTTTCAACCTTGTGTGAGATTACATGAGTAGCTGAATCCAGTGTCCCATGTAATTTTTTAACAGCATGAAAACATTGGTTGATAGAATTGATTATTTTACTTACAAGCTAAGAAACTACAAATAAGTCTGAAAGAAAAAATTAATAGATATCAAATAATGGTGTGTGGTAAAAGTGTGTTCCAATAAAGCAACACTGTTAAAGATGATAGTTTCATGTAGGTCAAAGTCAAACAGCCAGAAGGATCTTGCTTCCAGTTGTCTAGTGATAGAGACTTGAGATGAGTAATAAGTAGCAAATTTATTTATCAATTGGGACTAACAGATTACTGTATTAAGAAACAAACTAGTTATGCAAATTACAGATCTGATGCTTTTATATTCATACTCTCTCTTTTTGGGCATGTTCATCCATCATGGTAGCATGTGTTTACTTGCTCCTGTGGTAGAACTGATGCTTGATTGATTTGAGTGTTTGTGTCTACTACATTCCCATTCTTTTTATCTCTCTTACTTTCTCATAAATCATCCTTTACTATAAAGGGTATGGAAGCATTGGAGTCTGAGATGAAACTTCAAATTTTTATATGAAGGAAAAACTCCTTCATAATGCTATGGAAAACAAACATGTGACTATGTACGATATAGCCTTTTTCATCCTGGTGTCCAAATACTGCTTATTAAGTCCTCTTTCATGATTAATTACAAAGTCCTTGAGTATATGGAAAGCACAGGATGAAGAATTTTTCAACGGTTTTTTCAAAGTGAAGTTAACTCAGTTTGCAGGGTGAAAATGTCATGAAATTTAAATATTCAAAATCTGTCCTAATACTTAAAAACGAAGAAGTATATTTTCCACTTCCTAAATGTCTGTCTTTGTTTCTTTATCAAAACAACCATGAACATCCCAAAATAATATTACCACCATTGGGTGCAGAGCAATTGAGTGAACTCAACTCACTTTGACTGTCTCACATCGCTTAAATTACATCAGTTCTAGAGGAGAAAAAATTTATAGGATATCTCTCTTGCTTGAATATCCTATCCGTAATCAATTGACCATTTTTTTTATGGCTCAAACATCAAATAAGCATTTAAGTACGGAGACTTTTGAATCCAACAAGTTGAAAAAATATCATAAACAATTTAAGAGAGTAATTCATTTATTTGAAAATTTTTAATTCTTTCAAAAAATGAAATGCTTGGATGAGAAAATTAAAAGTAAATTGAAATTGAAGAATTTTTTTAAAAAGGTATTTCAAATAACTAAAATAGTAGAATTTAAAATTCACTAAAAAAAGAAGGAAATTGGAATTCCCTAGGTTATGGAATTCCTCAATGGTTAAAACAAAAAAAGTGAATTGGTCCAAAAGGTCAAGTCGGGTCAGACAAAAGGTCGAGACGAGTCGGTTCGGCCCAATGGACGAGACAAGTCGGCCTGGATTAAAAGACGAGATGAGCCGGCTCGAGTTGACCTAGCCGAAGGTGGAGAAGAGATGGCTCAAGCCAAATTTGAGTTGGGTCGGCCTTGACCGCAAGTCAAACTAAGTTGGCTCAGACAGTAAGTCGAGCCTAGTGAGCCTAGGCCAAAGGTCGAAACTAGTCGACCTGAGTTCAAGGTCAAGCCTAGTTGGTTTGACTTGAAGGTCGAGTCGAGTAGGCTCGTGTCCTAGGTCGAGATGAGTCGTGTTGAGCCCTAGGTTGAGCTGAGTCAACTGGGGCCGTAAATCGACAGAGTTGGGCCCAAGCATAAGGTTGAGCTAAATTGGCCTTGGCCAAAGGTCGAGACGTTGTGGCTCTAGACCGTCGGTCTAGGCCGAAAGTTGAGCCTACTTAACTCGTGTTGTTAGTTAAGCTAAGTTAGCCTGAGCCGAAGGTCAAGTCGAGTTGACCCGGGTCGAAGTTCAAGCCAAGGCGTTATGGGCCGAAGGTCCAGACGAGGTGGCTCTGAGCTGAGTCGTCTCTGACTGAAGGTTGAGTTGAGTTGGCCAAGACATAAGGTTTAAACCAATCTACCCTAGTTGAAGGTTGAGTCAAGTCAACTTGGGCCGAATTTGTTCAAATAAGCTAAGGTCGAATTGATTCAAATTGTGTCGATGCCGAATTGATTCAAATTGGCCCATGTCAGACTAGCTGTGGTCGAGTCGGCTCGAATTGACTTGAACCAAAAGTCAAGACGAGTTGTACCGAATTGAAGGTCGAGTTAAGTTAAGTTAGACTCAAAGGTAGAATTGAGTTAAAATAGAAATTAAATTGTCTTATCCAAACAACAAAATTGAAATCTAAGATATTTTAATTACTTCATTCAAACTAATTATTTAAAAAATGAGAGAATTTAATTACAAGTAATTCAAAATATTTCAATTTCCTAAAATTATTTAAATCTTTCATCCAAACAAAAGGGAAATGTTCACTTTATCATTTGAACATCGGAAAGATTATATGAAACAAAATTATAATATTTTGGAAAACTTTCAATATGATTTCAATTGTTTTTTCTTTAAAATATATATTCAGAAGAATATATTGTCAGTACTCTTAATAGAGTGTGATAACTTTGAAAAGAATATTATATTGAAAGCGTTTTATGGTGTTAGATTTATAGCGTGCACAAGTTATGTTTAACTATTTGTTCATTAATTTGAAAATATTAAAATTCAGTTTAAAAAAATATTAATTTTAAAATATTCTTATTAAATAATATTAACGGTTAAAATTCGGTATAACTATCATAATTTATTTATATACATATACATATTGGACATTCATATAAGGGTTAAAAGATTATTTAGTTTGTTTCAATCATCACATGAATAGGAACTTATTACGTTTTCACTTATTTAAATTTTATTCAATAGTGTTACTGGAATAATAAGACTCATCAACATTCGGAAAATAAGATTGACATTCTTCCGTGGGATCCACCATTCATTAAATTGCAAAACATTTATGGTTTATATTATGATCATTGTTTTACATTTTTTTATTATTTTGTTAACTTTTACATTTTTGTTGTTAACATGAGAAAGAGGTAACACATTTTTTTTAACTGCTCAAACTCTGGTTTAATCCAACCAATTAAGAGTAGGGCTACTAGATATAATTAAATGAATTGAGTTGAAATCTAATCTAAACTCAACTCAACCAAACTAATCACTCTCTTAAATATACTTCACAGTAAAATAAAAAGCTTACAAAAAAAATGAACAATTAATATATTTAC
>Ga0209389_1002418_pt1 | contig 14315 bp, 16 predicted proteins | sample CowpearedBW_FD_187526 | JGI IMG/M metagenome (GOLD analysis project Ga0209389, IMG submission 187526) | Root nodule microbial communities of legume samples collected from California, USA - Cow pea red BW (SPAdes) (version 2) | ecosystem: Host-associated > Plants > Roots > Nodule | place: USA...
AAAGTTAATTGAAAAACTTCTTAACCTTATCAATACTAATGTTTTAAAAGATAACATAAAACAAAACATGGGAAGCATTTCTATGTGAGTCGTTGTGTATTTTGTTCATGCATATATGTTATATTTATAAGTAGGAGAGAGTGAATAATAATATGTAGTAATAAATCAGTACACTCTATGTGAGAGTAACTCATTCTTTAGAGTTTAGAATACAATCCTTACTTGAATCCTTATCTAATTATATACACTACAACACCACAATAAAATCTCACCAAGAGATTCATGGAATTACGTCTAACTCATGACACATCCATGTTCTCACACCATATTCCACATGTTATCTCATGACATCCAAATCTCATGCCAATGCACCACCAACCAACCAATTCATAAATCATTTCATTTCATACCAAGCAAGTCAATATCACATAAAACATACATAATCACATATTCATGCTTTTAAGAGTAATTGAATCAATCCACAAGTTAAAGTAAGGAATTAAAATTCTGCAGCAATTCTCGCTTAAGCTAGACTGATCTCGCTTAAGCTAGAATGGTCTCGCTTAAGCTAAAATTCGAATAGAGAGCAAAGTGAAATTCTGTTATTCTCGCTTAAGCTAAAAATTCTCGCTTAAGCTAGACTGGTCTCGCTTAAGCTAGAAATTCTCGCTTAAGCTAGACTGATTTCACTTAAGCTAGAAATTATCGCTTAAGCTAAATTGACATATTTTCACTGATTTCAACATGCAAAAACCCAAAATCCCAAACAACAAAAACTAAAGAAAACACAAACACATTGCATAAAACATTGGCATCATACTTCATGCTTTTAAAAAGGGTAAACAAATCAATAATGGAAGCAACCAAGTAATTAAGGTAATTCTACTGTCAATCTCGCTCAAGCTAGAGAGCTCTCGCTCAGGCAAAGAGAGCCTCTCGCTCAAGCTAAAAGCTCTCACTTAAGCGAGATTGCAAACAGGGAGTACTATAGGTTTTTGCGAGTTCTCGCTTAAGCGAGACCTTCTCGCCTGAGCGATATTACTCATCGCTCAAAGCAGAAGCTCATCGCTTGAGCGACAACTCAAGCAAAAACTAGGGTGAGTTTTTGCTATTTTTGCTTAGGCGAGGGTGACTCGCCTGGGCGAAAACAGTTGGGTTCTCTCCTGCTCACGCTTGCAAACCAGAAAATCAACACAAATCACAACCAACCTCATTCTTATACAATTACAGTCATCAAACATGCATCTTAAACATAAAACAAAGCTAAAATATACAAGATACTTCAAGAAAACGGGAAAACTCTAACTTCCCTTACTTGGACATATGCTAGCCAATCAACACAGACACTCCAAGAAGAGCACCACTCCTCACAAGATGAACTATAGAGTTGTAAAGTACGAACATAAGGGCGGGAATAAGTCTCTAGGGACAAACCCAAGACAGAACCAAGGCAGTTGAGTTGGAAAAGGAAAAAAAATGAAAGGTCGAACTTAACTTACAGGAAGAAGCACGTTTTGCTAGCTCGGGGGAGGAAGAAGCTTATGCCCTAGCAAAGCTTTTGCTTTATAACTATAAGTGAGAGGGGAAACTGTTTTTGGAAAAAAATGAGACAAAATGAGAGTGAGTGACTGGGAAGGGTTCTGGAGTACTAAGGTGGGCTGACCATGGGCCCTTACTCATTAAAGTTGAGCCCTTTTACTTAAAACAAAAGTGGGTCTTACATATTGCGATGAAATATTTTATCAAATATATGGTATCTCCTTTACTATTTTAAAATAATTTATTTCCTTATACTTTGTAAACATATTTTAGAAAATCTAGGGACATTTAAAAATAAGGTGGTAAATAAGGATGTAATGATCAATTTGCTGCAGTTTGCATATGACACTTTATTTTTTGGAAACCTTGAGCTCAAAATATCTTAGTCATGAATAGTATCCTAAGATGTTTCGAGTTAGCATCTGGCCTCAAGGTCAACTTTTACAAAAGCAAGTTAGTAGGGATAGGAGTATAGACCATCACCATTCAAATTTTTTCAATAATATTGAATTGCAAACCAATGAATATTCCATTCACTTATCTAGGCATTTTGTTGGGGTAATCATAAAAAAAAAATCTAATTTTGAACTCCTATGATAACAAAAGTGAAGAGTAGATTGAACAGGTGGAGGGGGAGACGCATATCCTTTGCAAGTAGAGTCACATTACTTAAATCAATTATCACAACTCTCCCTCTTTATTACTTATCTATTTTTAGAATGACATCAAATGTGGGGCTGGGGACGAGAAGGTAGAAAGATAACTTGTATTAAGTGGGAAAAAATTGCAAACCTAAGAATGAAAAATTAACAAATGTATAGCTTGTATTTAAAAATTTTCAATGTAGTCCTATTAGAAAAGTGGAAATGGAGAATGAGTAAGGACAAACAAGGTTTATGGAAAGACATTCTAAAGTATAGGTCATGGAGACAAATTAACAAAAGTAATGATGTTAGGATAAAATCAAGGTGGTGGAAGGACATTAGAGATACATATGGGGAGAACTCTAATACGAATTAGTTTGATAGAAATATATATTGGAAAATAAGGGTTGGCCTTAATATAAAATTTTGAGAGGATAGATGGTTAGAGGGGCCATCATTGAAAGTAAGAGCACTTAGAATATTCAACAACTCTCAACATAAGAAAGCTATAGTAGGAGAGGTGGATGGGGATTTGTGGGAATGGAAGTTAGCTTGGAGAAGATAATGGTTTGAATGAGACAAAGAACATGTCACAAACATGATGCAAGAGTTAGCTAATGTTAGTCTAATTAGAAATATGGAAGATAAATGGGTTTCAAATGATGAGGAAACACAAGAATACATAGTTAAATCATCATAGAAGAAACTTCAGGATGGGATTAGAAAGGAAGACCTCAAGTTATTTGAATTACTTTGGAAATTAAACGTCTTCCCTTTTGCACAACATTTTGTATGGAGATTCCTACTTAATAGAGTAATAACACATGAAAATCTAAGTAATAAAGGGGTAATCATAGGGAACACAATGTGTGTTATGTGTACAACTAGTACAAAAATGGTAAGCCATGTGTTCTTTTGGCTGTAGGAAAATTATGGAATATGTGCCATAAGTATGTAGGTGTAAGTACAATACATTATAAAGAAGCTAAATATCACATTTCCCAGTTTGAGCTACAATGCCTTAATAAAAAAGGTAATATATGTCTTGGAGTTGCATGTGGGTCACAATTATTTAGAGTAAGATTATTCTCAGAGGGGGCAAGGTAGACGTGGAAGAAAATTTCACCTTTGCACAACTAAATGCATGGATATGGATAACTCATAAGAACAAAAAAGCTAATTTCTCTTACTCGTATTTGTGTCTCAACCCTCTCATGTGTTTTAGGTAGATTTGAGGATTTTTAACAGGGAAAAGGCATAAAATAAGTTTGATGTTTTGCATCTAGTCAAATTTTATGCAGTTCTTTGTGTTTTTAACTTGGTTTTTCTTGGGGAAGGATGACCTATATGCTTGCGGATTTTTGGTGTTCATCCTAACCTTTTGTCAAGTTTCTTGTAGTCCAAGCCTCTCTTTTTTGTCAGAATCCATATGCTGGAAACCATCATCATTACGTATAAAGAAAATTACATGGAATGATGATTGATGGACAAACAAGCCTAGACAGGATAAAAATTTTATGTTAGTGGCGTCTAAACTCCACTTTATGCAAATCCTTCAAGGAAGTTTAAAATGATTGTTTAAAAATAGGTGAAACCTAATGTATTATGCTCTCTAGTTTAATTTTTATGTTGTTCTGTAATTGCATTTTCTTCACTTTTAATTTTGTTTCTTTTATTCTTTATTTATAGTTTTTCTTCTCTTATAAAAGGGTTGAAAAACTTCTTTATTCTTCCATTCTATTAATATTCTTTATTGTTATTGATAAAAAAAGAAACATTAAAAAATGATTTTTAAGATGGAGTACTCAACTTGTGTATTAAAGTAAGGCTTAATTAGTCGAAACATACCTAGTTTGGTCCCAAAGTTTCAAAATAGTACCCAATTTTAAGTTTGTTTCAATTTAGTACCCAAATTTGAAATTTTGCATCAATGCAATACACCCTGTTAATTTTTCACAAACGCCGTTAAGAGTGAGGTGATGTGGCATAGTATAACTGAAACGTGTCACAAATGTTAATTGTACAATGGCATTTTTGGTGTAACGTGTGCAGTGCTTTGTTTTAAATAGATGTGTTCAATTTTTTTTGCCCTAATCTTCCTTAGGCCCCAATCTCGATTTTGCTATTCTTCTTCATTACAGAGCAGAGCAAGGAAATTGTTGAAGACAATGTCTCACACACGAAGTCATCCTTGTTCTTCTTGTTATGGGCCATAAAACCACAACGTCTCTCCACCTCGTGGGTGGTGTGGGTCATTAGGTGGATCTCCAATTTACTATTGTAGGGAGATTGCAGTGTTGAGGGTGGCAAGAACAATGAAGAATGGTGGGAAACAATTCTAGGGTTGTCCTAACTATAAGGTTTGAGCTATGATTTTCATTATTTTTGTTCTTAAACTAGTGTTAGATGTTAAGGAGATATTCGTTGATTGGTATTTTTCAACAGCGAAGTGCAAATGAGGATTTCAAGAGATGCAATTACTTCAAATGGTGCAATGAAGATAATGTGGATAAAAAGGATGCAATTATTGGAAGACAGAGCAAAAAGATTACTGATATGGAGAAAACCTTGATAGATTATGAGAAGTGGGTTAACTTTTTAATTAGGATGATATTTGTAACATCCCAATCGGATATTACGGATTTAAATACTAAAATAAAGAATTAATAAAAAAATCTCATTTATTGAAATATCATTTTCCAAAATGTGGGAAAATTTAAAACTTTAGTTCATTGGAAACTAAATTCAAATCCATATAAAATCAAGTACAATATGAAGGTCTGATAATATAAAGTTTACAACTGAGTCAAAAAAAACATAATAATAATAAAAAACTCTCAAAACTTTTTCTCCCAATCTAGCCTCGCTCTGGCTTTATGCCTCACTAGATCCACCTGCAACATCATCTGCTCACGTATTTTGCGTACACAATCATCCCCAAACACAAACAGATAGGGTGAGCTAACAATAAAATAATCATATATACAAACATATACATCTATCACAACACACCAAAGGAATTCCATCCTTTGATTCACATCACATGGCCACCACCATGTTAACTATGTTCTACGTCTTCTGATGAGTACCTCAAGATGTCTTGCTGCCACACCTACCAGCCACAACTAGTAGAGCACGTGCAGGAAACCATGCTACAGATCACACTTCGTAACGCCAGGTGGAGTTCCCAATACGAATAAGCATTCGTAATGTCTCAAGACTACCAAACTCGTCAGCTTAATATTGAGGAGGGCAATCTAACTAGACCCATCCGTACACGCCACAACGCGCACACTCACACCAGCAACACTCACCAACCCGAGCCACAACTCAAGAGTTCCTCATGTTCATCTGCCATTCCGAGCCATAACTAAAGAGATGCCATTTCGAGTAACAACTCAAGGAATGTCACGTGCTTAACCCCTATCCCGAGCCACAACTCAAGGGATACATTCTGAGCCACAACTCAAAGAATACCAGCAAGCCAACCGTCAAAGTATTCACCAAAACCTTGTAGACTACGCACATCCAAATCCAGCAAAGCACTTTTGCTTCATCAATATCGCCTGACACTACACACGAGTCGCCAGGCGCAATAGGCTTCCAGACCGCCTGGCGAGGGACACGTACCGCCAAGCGCCAAGCGTCTCAAAGCCCATTGATCTGCAGCCATCGCCTGGCGGAACCACCCTCATCATTAGGCGTTGCTCACTCTAGAACCTCACTGTGAGTTTGTCTATCGCTTGGCGGTCAATCACCACCGCTAGATGCTACACTAGTATAGTGAATTGTACTGGTTTATTCGCCCCAGATCTGTTTGCACACTCTAATTAGGCTCCTATCACCCGCATTGAACTTTACCAAGTTAATTAAATCAACTCTCATGTGTTTAACTTGTCACCAATCTTCTTATTACCATTTAGATTCATGACCCAAAATTACCATTAGTGAGACTTGCTTAAACCCAACATTTACTAAGTCACAAAATGCCATTGTCAAACTTATACCTCTTATATTCATAGTACCACCTCATCCTCCACTCTATTTCATATAGCATAACCATTATACCTTAGCCAACATCTACACTTCACTTCCAACTCAAACGAATCCCCATAATGTCCCCAACTCCTAAGACTATCTTCTCCCTCCTCATCACTCGGAGTTCTGGTGTAATTAACTTGTGAAACACTGTCATGATATCCAATTCGGTTGGCACCAAGTCATAACCAAAACTTCTCTCATTGATCCACCTTATGAAGTACTTATCCTTTTTAACTCCATTTTTTAGCATTTTCCAATCACCATATAATATTCCCATGAACTCAGATTAAACTACCCAACTCGCACCACACATGCAAGCACACATTGCCTATTGTTCTGGTCTAGCGCCTAGCGAAAGTTAGAGTGCCGTCAAATGGCTCATGCAATTCTGGAAAAAAACCCAGAATTTCCTTGCCTTTGCGAACCTCATCCAGTCCCAATTCCAGCTTGTCTAAATTTCCAGCTTAATACGCTATATTCCCATGGTTCGCTCATTGTTCAATTAATAAACTTCCAACACACGAACATCCTAAAAATCTCCCCATTAATCTGATTCAAAATCTAAAATCCCCAATGCTCGAAACCTAAATCAAGGTTCATACGACTTCATTCAATTTAACCTCCAATCACCCGAATTTCAAAGATATATGACAGCTAATCAGTCACCAAGAGATAGAACTTCCTTTTTCCCTGATCAGAATCCACTCAAAGTACCAAAACATAAAAAATTGAACCAAAATTGGTTTGCGTCGCCTGGCAGGTGTTCATCACCGCCAGGTCGTTCATAAGAAAACCCAGAATCTGGGTTGTGTAGGTTGCGTCGCTTGGTGGCACATAGTCCACCGCCAGGTGGTTCCTCATAGGAACCCAGAAATGCACAAAATGTCATGAGTCGCCTAGGGCAGTTCATCACCCGCTAGACGATTTCTGGAAAATTCCAGAAACATGAAATTTGTAAAAATTAACATAATATATGCATCAATTTAATCATACTTTTCATACAATTTAAGCGATACAATGTAAAAGAACGGTTCCAGCTCCCCTAACCTAGAAATCCTTGCTTAAACTTGAAGAGTCTTTGATTCTTCCTTAGTTCTCTCTAATTTAGCCTCTATGCTTCAATCAACAACACCAATTTCACTCTGAATTTTCTCTCTAATGTGTAGAACAGTGGCAACCCTCAACCAACCCTTCTCTCACCCTTAATTTGCCTTTTTAATTGTACCTTAATTGTGGTTATTTGGCCAAAACGAAAATGCCATTAAAATTTGGTTTTAATTATCATTCAATGGCTATTCCATGGTGGTTTTCCAACCCTTTTGGATGCTCCTAAGGCTGCTAGGGTTTCTCTGCCCTTTCACATTCATGCCAAAAGAAATTTTGGCAAAAAGAGAGTTTAGTTTGGATTCACCAAGGTTTGAAACCATAATCATGCCAATGTCAAATCAATGCACAACCATTCAACCAATTCATATTTCATGATAATTCTATAAATATAGGATTAATTTATCACTCATCATAATCAAGCATATTATTAAAAATAATAATAAATTAAATAGCACATAAATGACATACATAGGGCTTAAACCCAAGTCCTTTCACAACAACTAAGTACTCTCATTTGTTGTAGTGTTTGACTTGGTGCCTATGTAAGAGTCTCATTTGGTGCCTGTGGAACTGTCTCATTTGGTGGTTGTGTTGGTGGGTCATTTGTTGGTTGTATTTGTGGTTTAGTTGGTGCCTTAGTTGGGCACTAGTGCAGATATGTGATTTTAGATCAGCATATTAGATTGGTTGTGGCGGAACCGAGATAATATATGGTGCGATGGCAATTTTGAAAATAAAACAAGCAATATTAGATCGGTTGTAAGGGGCACCGATCTAATATGTAAATATTAGATCGGTTATGGGGGGAGCCGATCTAATATTACTTTTTTAAATTTTTAAAAAAATCAGCATGGTGTATTTGATCGGTTATTATCAGAACCGATCTAATATTTGGGTTTTTGAAACTCGCAAAACCATTTTCTCTTCTTCCTTCTCGCGCCTCACTGTTCCAAATCACCTTTGTTATCGCCGCAGTTCAATCACAGGTGTTTTGTTCGTCACAATGAAAGGTGCTCCACTCAGTGGAAGCCACTGTCGTTGTCGCTGCTTCTATGAGCCTCTAATTTCTTCTTCGCAATCTCTTTCGTTAGAAGAAGTTGCATCCTCTTCTTCGTAGCAATTACTCCACCGAGCCATCACTGTTGCATTGATAGAGGTTAGTTCGTATGCTTGCTCTTGTTTGTATTTGAAATTTAAATTGAAATTGTTGGCTGGTTTGTTTGAAATTGAGATTGAAACTATTGGTTGTCGTTGTTGATTGCTCTTGATCGTTTTTATCACCGTCACAACAAACTTTATTACAATTGAAATTGTTGGCTGCCCTAGTTTGAATATCAAACTTATATCATGTTTAATATTCTACTATATATAATATAATATAAAAGGAGAATTTGAACATCAAACTTTTAGACAAGAATATTTTTTGTTTGGAAAATAATAGATTAGTTTCTAGAATAATATTTTTTGGAGAATAAGAACATATTAGATTACATAAGTAAGCAACATGGTTACTTCATGTAGTTTAGGTCTATGGAACACTTTTTTTAAACCAAGTTCTCATGCTCTGTAATAATGGATCGAGGTTGGATGAATGCAATACGAATCAGTGATGTCTATGAAAATGGGGTTGAAGATTTTTTACAATTTGCTCAACGACATGGGACTACTTTGAATGGAAAATATTATTGTCTATGTGTTAATGGTTTGAATGGGAGACGACAAGAACTTAAGTTGATACGAGAACATCTTCTATGTGATGGTATCCTAAAGAGTTATACAACGTGGACCTGGCATGGTGAAGTTGTACACATACCAACCATATCTCGAAGTCAAGAGTTTAATCCACATTGTGAGCTTCTCATGGAAGATATGATTGAAGATATTGGACAAGAAAATTTAAGATCAGTACGCGTTTATGATTCATTGAAAGATGATTCAAAGAAGGCTTTATAGCCCGGTTGTACGAGTTTCACTCGATTGTCAGCGACATTAAGATTATTTAACATTAAAGCCAAAAAATGGTGGACTGATAGAAGTTTTACTGAGTTACTAGAATTGTTGCATGTAATGCTCCCAGAGGGTAATACATTGTTAACCCGTCATTATGAGGCGAAAAAAATATTATGTCCTATGGGTATGGAGTACCGAAAAATTCATGTTTGTCCTAATGATTGTATTCTTTATAGAAAAGAGTTTGAAACATTGACCAAGTGTCCAAGATGTGGAGTATCGCGAAACAAAGTTAAGGATGACGATGACGATGAAGATAACATGAAGAAGGGTCCTCCTGCAAAAGTGTTATGTTATCTTCCAATCATACCTCGATTTAAGCGTTTATTTGCCAATGTTGATGATGCTAAAAACCTTCAGTGGCATGCAAATGGAAGAAAAAGTGATGGATTGTTACGACATGCAGTTGATTCACCTTAATGGAAGAAAATTGATACTCTCTACCCACAGTTTGAGAGTGATCCAAGAAATTTGAGACTTTGTCTTGCAACTGATGGCATGAATCCTTATGGTAATTTAAGTAGCAAGCATAGTTCATGGTCGATTTTGCTGATCATTTATAACTTGCCTTATTGGTTGGCTATGAAGAGAAAATACATGATGTTATCTATGACGATATCTGGACCAAAGCAACCTGGAAATGATATTGATGTTTATCTAACTTCGTTGAAAGAAGATATGAGATTATGATGGGATGAAGGAGTTGAGGTTTTTAATGCATATGGAAAAATGAATTTTAATTTGCGAGCCTTATTATTTTGCACCATTAATGACTTTCCAGCTTATGGAAATTTAAGCGGTTATAGTGTGAAAGGACATTTTGCTTGTCCAATATGCGAAGAAAACACAAGTTATCATCAACTAAAACATGGGAGGAAGACTTGTTACATTGGCCATCGAAGATTTTTGAGATGTAATCACCCATATCGTCGATTGAAAAAGGCTTTCAATGGATGTCAAGAGGAAAAAATCCAACTGCCACCCTTAACTGGAGAACAAGTTTATGATCGTGTGTGCTAAGTAAATGTCATTTTTGGGAAAAGACAAAAGAAAGTTGTTGACATAAGCATTTGGAAGAAAAAATCCATATTCTTTGATCTCCCATACTAGGCCAAATTAGATGTCATACATGTGGAGAAGAATGTTTGTGATAGTATAATTGGAACATTGCTAAACAACAAAGGGAAAACAAAGGACGTTATTAATTCTCGTAAAGATTTAGTTGAGATGGGTCTTCATTTGGAGTTACAGCCAGAAGCGCGCGGTAAATAGACATATATACCTCCTGCTTGTCATACTCTGTCTAAACTTGAGAAAAGAAGCTTTTGTGATAGTCTACGAGGAATGAAGTGGGAGAACATTGTCACACTTCCATTATAGGTGAAATTTCATGTTATTTTTTTTATTATTCATTTAGTTTTAAATCATTAATTATCTAACATGTGTTATTTTTTACAGGTTTCATGGAAGGTTCTGTAAGACCCGTGAAATTTAATTAATTAAATAAATAATTAATTAATAAATGCGGGTAGGAGAATTAATTATAACATTAATTATGAGTGGAATGACATGGAAAAGTACTAGCTCAAGTGGTTGAGAGTACTTTAATTGTGTGAGAGGACTTGGGTTTGAGTCTTATGTATGCCATTTGGTGTTATTATTCATTGTTATTTTAATATAGCATGATCGTGTGGTGAAATATTATGATAATTGAATTATGATTGTTAGCACGAAACATGAATTAGTTAAATGGCTGTGTATTGAGTTGGCATTAGCATGGTCATGGGTTCAAATCTTGGTGAAATTAAATTGAACACTTTTTTTAGTCATTTTTGGTTTTTGGCATGAAAATGAAGGGTTAACGTAAACCCTAAAGAAATGACAGCCAAGAGTGAGAAGAGAGGCTGAAAACGGATCATAAAGGGGTTCATGAATGGCAATTAAAATCCCAATTAAGTTTAGATTCGTTTTTATGTTATCACATAGTTTTTAGGGCACCTTTAAAAGGCCATAGTGAGGTAGAGAGAAGGGTTTGGCAATCTGGAAATTTTACTTACAGAGAGAGCACGAAAATTCTGGAACTTGGTGAGGTTTGGGAGAGATTGAGAGGCTGAATAGAGAGGAGCCAAGGAGGGCTAGTGCTCGAAGGAGAACTATCCAATTTTCAAGGTTTAAAGCTTAAAAGGATCCAGGTTAGGGGATTTTACTCGTTAGAACTTTAACAATTGTATTTGAATTGCTGAATTTATGTGTGTTGTTAATTTCTGTTCATTTATGGTTGATTTTTTTGTGGTTCTGGAAAATTTCCAGAAACTGCCTGGCGGGCCGTTCATGGCCGCCAGGCGGCACATGAGATTGTACGTAATCTGGGTTCCTGGAAGAGGAACCGCCTGGCGGCACACTCCCGGCCGCCAGGCGACGCTTGTAGTTTTAACCAATTCTGGGTTTTTCGAATGAAGCGCCTGGCGGTGTTGCTTGGACCGCCAGGCGGCGCGGGTCAAATTGGCTCGTTTTTTATATTTTTGGGTTCTGGGCTGAGTTGGATCGGAGGGGAGTTTAGCTGTGTTCATGAAGAGAGGGTTTGTGGTTACAAACTGTGAAAATTGGTGCGTATGGGAAGTGAATTTTGATGGAATAGTGGGCAGATGTTAGGGTTAAGGAGGTGCGGATCGTGAGTCTAGGAAAAACTGTTAGCGGAAAATTAATTGGAGTAATTCTGGCGTGGAACAGTCCATTCATATTAATTAGTGGTGGCTCTATGATTGGGAGAGTGTGTATGATCTATGCTAGGAAGATACTAGGAGAGAAGAGTAGGGCAGGTTAGGGATTTCTGGAAAACTACCAGAAACATTATGCACCGTCTGGTGGTACGAGTCTTACCGCCAGGCGCCATCTCAGGGAAAAACCAGAAATTTAAACATTGTGGGAACTGTTGGAATTTTCGGGTGTTAGCAAGAGAGTGAGAATGCGGGTCACGGAGAGTTGGAAATGTTGACGCAAGGTTGATAGGGTATGGGTCATGACTTTAAACCTGAGAGCGGGATAAGTGGGGGTTCGTGGAAATTAGAGTTTGATAGTGTACAGATTACAAGTATAGTCTATCTATACTAGAGTTGGTGGGGAGGTGGAGTTGGAAATCGTGTAAACTAATGGACCTGTTGATATGAGAGTGTGTGAGTTGGGAGGCTAATTGTTCAACCAGAATATAGAGGAAAAATCTAGCTTGCAGTGGATTTACAGTTGTGTATTGAAATAGCAACTTATGGTTATGATAGGATAGGAGAAGCAAAACTGTTGGGGTCTAATGAGATAGATCATAAGCATAAGTTTAGGGCACTGCTATAGACTGGGATTATAACCTTCGGACTTAGTATATAGGTAATAAGTGATGAATGCAAGTAATAGTACCTACAAATCAGACCAGTACAGTGAGAGTTACTATACTGATACGGCGCCTGGCGGTGGAGGTGAGGCCGCCAGGCGGTAGCAGTGAAATAGTGGGGTACTGGAGTTGGTGGCGCCGGGCGGATAGGAGGTCTCGCTAGGCGGTAGCGGTAATGCCATTGACTGCTGGATGCAGTATCCGCCTGGCGGTATGTATGGTCCCGCCGGGCGGTAGTTCCAAACTTTGTTATTCACGAGGCGCTCGGCGCCTGGCGGTACGTGTCCCTCGCCAGGCGGTCTGGAAGCTGTGGCGCCTAGCGGTACGTGTCCCCCGCTAGGCGATTTGGCTGCTGTAAGTCCTAGTTGATGGACTTTGTAGGGTGTTCTACAAGGCTTTTGGTGGTGCTTTAAAGGTAAGATTGCTGGGTTCCTTGAGTTGAGCTCGAAACATATCCCTTGAGTTGAGCTCGGGATATGGGTTAAACACGTACATTCCTCGAGTTGAGCTCGGAATAGCATCCCTCGAGTTGAGCTCGGGATGGCGGATGAACACAAGGAACCCTTGAGTTGAGCTCGGGTTGGCAAGTGTTGCCGGTGTGAGTGTGCTAGTTGTGGCCAGTACGGATGGGTCCAGTTAGATTGCCCTCCTCAGTTGTTGACTGACGAGTTTGGTAGTCTTGGGACATTACGGACTATGTACATAATTGGGAACTCCACCTGGCGTTACGATGTGTGATCCGTGGCATTGGTTCCAACACGTGCTCTGTCGGTTGTAGCCGATAGGTTTGGCAGCAAATTACCTTGAGGTAATCACTAGAAGAGGTAGAACCCGAAGGGTTTGGTTGTGGCCAAACGTTAGAGAATTGGTTAAGAGATGGTACTTTGATATTTGTGGAGCTTATGTCTGTTAAATTGATTATATGATATATATGATGATGTATGTTGTTTTCATAAGCTCACCCTATCTGCTTGTGTTTGGCGATGATCGTGTACGCGGTACACGTGAGCAGAGGATGTTGATGCAGGTGGAGCCGGTGATGCTTAGTCGCGAGTGGGGGTCCTCCTGGGGGAACTTCTTATATTTACTTTATTTGTTTTTGGAAACCGTTGTAAACCCTGATGGGTGAAACTATAACATTGTTGTTTTGGTTTATGGAATAGATGTTTATAAACTCTATGCGAATATTTAATAAATTTTAAAATTTCCCGCGTTTTTGGGAAATGAGGTTATTCATAAATGCGATGACTTTATATATTTAATTGTTTTATTTATTTAAACCAGTAATATCCTGACGGGATGTTACAGGTTCATCCAAGAAGAAGACTAGAGCAGCTACCCGTCTATAAAAGCAAGCTCTGAAGTGATTGATTAAGGATAATGTGGACATAAACCCTCAGACAGGGAGACCTATAGGGCCAACCCGTCAGAATTTTTCTAGCTATTTGGGAGTGTTAGCACGAACAAAGGTTTCCATTTTGGAACCAGATTGGGATCATGTGTCAGAAGTTGATAAAAACATGATTTGGCAGGATATTTGTGTAAGTTAACTTGTCAACTTATGAATATTTACTACTTATTTCTATTGTCAA
>Ga0209389_1002423_pt1 | contig 14307 bp, 3 predicted proteins | sample CowpearedBW_FD_187526 | JGI IMG/M metagenome (GOLD analysis project Ga0209389, IMG submission 187526) | Root nodule microbial communities of legume samples collected from California, USA - Cow pea red BW (SPAdes) (version 2) | ecosystem: Host-associated > Plants > Roots > Nodule | place: USA...
TGCTATTTATTTTCTTCCTAAATTAAATAAAAGGTACTTATATCCAAATGAAACAAAAATGTTGATATACTAGACAAATTCTTGGTATAGCTATCATTTAATATTTAGTGTTAACTTATTCATTCTTAGTTTACATCTACTAAATTGATATTAACTTATTTATTTTAATTAGTGCTCGTTAGATCAACAATAAAATAAAAATAAATATAATATTTAAAATATATAAAATTAGTGTATTTTTAGTTAATGTTAATTTTTTTTTCAATATTAATTTACTTATTTTTTAATATATATTTATTAGCATCCGCTAAACCAATATTAATATAAATATTAATTTAATAAATAATTTTAATTTTTTTATTTTAAAAAATTAACTTAACGTGATATAACCGATTTTAATAACATTACAATTTAAATTATACTAAGAAAATAAATATATATAAATATTGGTGGCTATTATGTTTGGTTCCGCGTAGAGGAGTAATTGTGAATATGAAGAGGATCCTACTCATTTATTCCTTCTTTCTTATCATCATCCACATTCCATCTAAGCCACTTTAGAGTATAACTTTTAACCTTTCTTTTACCCTATATCAAATATTTAATAAGGCTAATAAAATAAGTTTATTTCGTTCTCTTTTTAATTTAATCATACAATTTTTCTATACTTTACGTTAAGTATTCAACAATACATTTCATCTAATTTTACTTCTAATATATATGTTAAACAGATTGAATAGATTCTAACAATGAATCATGACTCAAATCCGAAATTTGCTCACAGTTTGGTTTTAAAACCTGAAATTTCATTAGAGTTAAAGATATTTGGTAACTAAATTGTTGATTGTTACACAAATCTACAACTTTTTCATTTATGTGAAAAACTAGTAGAAATTTTCATGAGATTTTTATGGTAGATTTGTTATAAAATATTGTAAAAAAAAATTTTTTTTCATTTTTTTTAAATTTAATTGGTAAGTAATTCTTTTATAGATAATTATTTCTACAAAATTATAAAAATCGTAAATATTTTTTACAAAATTTATTGTAGAAAATGTTTTGTACAAAATATTTAACAAAACACTTGTTAGAAATTTCTTATAAATTATTTTTTATTACAAAATTTGAAAATATTTTCTAAAAAAATTAATAAAAAAAAAACTGGTAAGAACTGTGTGTTTTTCTTTTAGTTATTTTCCACTTCTTAGAGTTTTCTCTTAAAATTGTAAAGAGAATCTCCATATAAAAATAAGATAATTTTGATTTAGGAGTAACACTTTAATACTCTAGTTTGAGAGACCACTTAAACTTCCAATCGAAGTAGTTTTTAAATTTTGAATTTGTTTAATGATTCTAATTAGGTAAATTGATTTTATCACTATTTTTATATGTAATAAACTAAATTAAAATTTAATTTGTAAGTGTTGATTATTTAAAATTATAATATTATTATATATTTATATTTTTAAACAACAAAATTAAAAAAAAACTTCTAAATTAAATTTTTATTTTAATTAAAAAAATGTCTATGAAAAATGTTATAAATACACTATATTTTTAGTCTTTAATTAAAAAATTGTCTTGAAATATATTTTTTATCACTAAAATTAGTCATTATTTAAAGATTTTCTTATAGTAATTATAGTTAAGTTATTTCTAACTAAATTGTTGATTATCTTTAGGCCGATTTATACAAGTTTAAACTCATGGTAAACTTTAATTTCAGCATTCTTTATGCAAACCTTAAAATCTAACCTCTAAACCTTCTATTTGTAAGGGTTAAATATGTTTTTGATCCCTTAACTTGTAGTGAAAATTGGAATTAGTCCATTTTAAAATTTTGACCTAATTTAATCCCTCAACTTTTAGATACGATGGATTTAGTCCTTTTAATCAATTTTTGTTAACTTTATTTGAAGTTTCAAACGCATTTCATGATAGTATTTGACTTATTGAAGCAAAAATGTGTCAAACGATGTAAACAACTCAAATATTATTATGAAATGTGTTTGAAACGTCAAAAAAACTTATCGAGATTTGATTAAAATGATTAAATTCATACGTTTTTAAAGTTCGGGGACTAAACTGGTCTAAAGTTTCAAAGAGCAACTAATTCTTATTTTCACCGAAAGTTAAAGATCAAAAACATATTTAACCCTAGTTTTAAACAACAAAATTAAAAAGTTTGAAATTTTTTATATCAATGTTTTATTTTAATTAAAAAATATGAAAAATGGTATAAAAACACTTTACTTCTCCTTAGTAGCATGCGTATATCGGTAATAAGAGTCTTGCATTGTGTCCAAGATAATCACTTGTTTTATTGGTGTGCATTCAATAAAAGTGATAAGTGCCACTTAGATATTCCAACATGTGAGCTTTCAAAACAACAATGATGTACCAAAGTGTACCAGACATTATAAGTGCATATGAGTCTCAGTCTTTTCAATGCACCACTTCTTCATCTATCGTTATGTCCACTATTACTCCTAATTCTCTCATTAGTACTATAATCATAAATCATTATTAGTAATTGGTTAATGTTGAACATCTTATAGGAGGATTTTCTTTATAGTATCTATTTCTAATCACTATAAGGTGTAGTTGCTTCATCAATAATAATAAAAAAAAACAATATTGAAACAATGATAGTTTTGAAAATATAGAAGATTTTCTTTATCAATTATAATTTAAGTCTATATATATAAAAAAAAAAGAGATTATATTATACCAGTGAAGAATGGATTAGTGAAAATATTAATTAAAAGATTTTGGACTGTCTAAGTAGTATTAGATTGTCAAATGTAAATATATCGTGTCTACCATATTTGGTAAATAGTTTTTGTAGATTTCTATGCTTTAGTGTCTATTGAGTCATGAACCAAATGGTAATAATAGCATTTAGTTATAATATATGTATGCATGGATATTTACAAAAATTAAAATTAAAATTAATTAAAATTAATTAAAATTAAAATATCCTATATGTTTTATTAAATTTAATATAATTTAATTAAAATTTTATTTATATTTAATTAATATTTATAATTAATTTTATATTTTTTGTAATTTTATTTATATTTTATTTTAAAAATCTATAAAATATATTTTTAAATATTGGTGAGTACTCATAAAGGTAGCTATATATTTTTTAAAACCCACGAATAATTTTTAAACTGTATTCGATAGGATGGTGGGTAGGCATTATCTACACCCAATCTAATCTGTTGTCATCTTTACTTATTAATAATAATAAAAATATTTCAAAGAGGACTACATTTAAAACCAAATCATAATCCAAAAAATCAATATATAGTTTTAGCTTTGCTTTTGACTATAAAAATGTGTTCCACCCATATATATTAAGGTTTTTGGACACATGCATTAAGTTTTTATTTTCATTATTGGTTATGAGCTAGGTATGATTAATTATATAGATTTCTTAAGTAAGTTCAGTATCAACATGATATTATTGACAACTTCTAAAAATTCATATTTTAAGTAATATTAGCAGTCGTTAATTAGTTTTGATAGTTGATGGTATGAAAAAACAAAAAAGTGTTCACAGATTACTTATATTCATTAGAATAATAATTAAATGGCATCATAGCATCAGCTTCTTTTGCAAATGATTGCACTGGTGATAAATAAAGTATTACAGGAAACTTGTACAACTTTCTTTAAATGGAAAGTACTTAAATGCTAGTTAGATAAACTACATTTGTTTCTTTAATAAATTCAACTATTCATTGTCTCGAAGAAATGAATATAAGGATATTTTTTAAACTACCTCAATTAATTAGGGTACTTAAATTTTTGGGTCCCTGAAGTACCTCCACAAACTTTTATATCCCTAAAAAAATTTCCATAATAACAAATTTTAGAAATAAAAAATTATTAGTCATTACAACGATAACAACCAAGATATAAATTTATAAAATAAAAAATTATTAATTACTAAAATAATTATTATTCTGAATAAATATTTATAATTAATCTTTAAATTAATCACTAATTAATTAGAGATTAATTTAAAAATTAATTCTTTCAATACAAAAAATCTTAGTAACTAATATTTAATGACTAATTTTCTTTGATAGCTAAAATTTTGATAACTAAATTTAAAAATCAAATTAGAAACTAATTATAATTTTTTTACTCATAATATATATTAACTATTCTAATAATCAATAATATTTTATTCTGTAAATTGATATTTAAATTAGTCATTATAATAATTAATAACTTTTAGTTATTAAAATTGGTTAATAATAAGACATTTTTTTATTATGTATATTCATTGATATATTTTTCATCATTTAAATGAAATCATTAAACTGTCCATTAAGAATCAAATATAATTAACAGTTATCTTATATTGTAAGCTTTTGCAAAAATAAGTTGACATATAACTTAATAATTAAAATAGAAAAATAAAATAAAGATATAAATAAATTAAAAAAGTTAGACTACACATCAACACAAACTCTGCATAGGATCTGAAAATTGTTTTCAGAAACATCATGGGTCCCATGTAGTTTTGTTGCATTATTGAAGGTGTTTATATACTAGAAGAATCATTGTTTATATTCCTTTTTACCACATACACAGACTCAGAGAGGTAAATTTTAAAAAATCTATCTCTTAGGTCAAGAAAAACTTTTTCATTGGTGTGTGTATATATTCAATAATCATATATCACTAATGAGTTAAAATTCAAAACAATGTAAATATATATTTTTTTTCAACTCTTTGAGTGTTAAAATTTATAACAAAATTTATAGACTTCAAAACAAACAATACTTCATGTATAATGATGAGTGATTGATCTTAACGATATTATTTCGATCGATTTCGAAACATTGTGTTATGTATATATAATCATATAGCTAGTTGAATTAGTTTGAGTTTGTAACCTTGGCATTGTTGAGGTTAATCCAATGTAGTTGACCATTAGTTATTTACACAGGATTGTGGAGATGTGAAGTGAAAAATTGGCATGAGCATGAAGATGAGAAGTGGAGAAAGAAAGAAGGTAGAAGAAGAAGGATTTAGCAGAAAGGGTGTGAGAATAGGAAGAGAGTTGAAAAAGATAAAGGGAGGGGTGAAAGAAAGTGAGATGTGACATAGATGATATTAAAGACAGTGATAATAATTTAGGGTAGAAGTGGGTCCAATGAGTTCAAAATACCAAAAACTTATCCCCTAGGGTTAGGGTCTAAAGCACGTGGGGTAGTTTTGGGGTTTCTAGTTGGAGAAAGGTTCCATTGGTGTGTGAAGGACATTAATGCCAGTTTCCATTTTTGGCTGTGGACCCTCACTGTTACCATCAGCCAGTAGAGCTTTCAACTCTTTCTCTCTCATCTCTCATATCTCATCTCACTCACACTCACCATTGCACAACATTGCTTCCTTGGAGTGAATAGGGAACAAAAGAAAGAGTTTTATGCAGTTTTTTTAGAATTGTGCTTTGTCTCTCATGCCTCAAACTTAAATTCATTTCCTTTCATATTTCCCTAACTTTCCAACCTTTCACTAGCTGTGCATATTGGGTGGGTGAGACAAACCTTATGTCTCTAGCTATAAGGTTTGTTTAGTGGTAAAAGTTGAAAAAGAGGTGAGAAAGGTCATGAGTTCAACTTATTAGGATAAGTTCATGTTTTAAGATTAAGGGTTTAGAGGAACTATTCCAATAATCTCTTTTCAATCATAGATCGAGACTCTTGATACCATGTAAAAAACAAATAAACATATGAAGAAATTGACAGTGTATTATTAAGTGTGTGTAAAATATGTTACAAGAGGTGTGATATATATACACACGGAGTTAACCCTAAGAGTCAAAAGTAAATGGACCTAAAACATGAATTTATGCTAACACAACTCTTTTCACTTATAGGTTAGAGATATAAAGTTGGTTTAAAAGGTTTGAAATGAAAATTGGAAGAGAGATTTTATTTTTACTTATATTTGAGCGATATAAAGTTGGTTTACAATGTTTGAAATAAAAAGTAAAAGAGATTCTGGGTTTAACTTTCTTCACTAACAAAACTAACAACTGTCAAACATAAAAAGAAATCTCGTACATCTATCGTTCAAATTAATTTTTTTATTTTAATTCAATTATATATTACATGCTTATTAAAATTGAAATGATTTTCACAAAAAATTATGTATTTGGATGTCATTTTTCTTAGGGTTAAATATGTTTTTGGTCCCTCAAGTTTTAGTGAAATTTGGAATTAGTTCCTCTTCAAAACTTTCGACCAATTTAGTCATTCATCTTTAAAAATACGTGAATTTAGTTCTTTTAACCAAATTTTGTTAAGTTTATCTAACGTTTGAAGCGTATTTCATGATAGTATTTGAATTGTTTACATTGTTTGACACATTTTTGCTTTAATGTTAACTCAAATATTATCATAAAATGCGTTTAAAATGTCAAATAAACTTAACAAAATTTGGTAAGAAGGACTAAATTTACGCATTTCTAAAGATGGAGAACTAAATTGGTATAAAGTCTCGAAAAGAGACTAATTCCAAAATTCACTTAAACTTGAAGACCAAAAACATATTTAACCATTTTTCTTTTTATTATGCTATTCTGAGTAATAATGAGAACATTTTGAACTTGGCAAGAGAATAAATGAGATGTTCATTAATGACTCATACACCAATATTATTGTTGAAGTAGACATGTAACAATATATATATTTTCTTAACCATGGTTGAGAAATGAAAGTTATGTTTTGAGTAATTTATTAAATAATAAATTTAGCTGAAGTTTAGTATAATTATTGAGTTTGAATTATATTTAGTTGAAGTGAGTATTAGAGTGGAGAGACATGACAGAAGAGGTAGCTATTTGCCAGCATTCAGAGTTGAACTTTTAAAGAAGCTACTTTCATGGCAGTGCAGGTCATGTGGGCTAGGGTTACCCCTTTCATATTTTTCAATGCTTCTTGCATTTCGATTTCGAATTTCTTTGGGGTAACTTCATTCTGCCCTACCCTTATTTTTTTTCAATAAAATAACCTTAAAAGCTCAATTATTTTTTGCCTTTTTTAGTTAGTACGAATTTTTGTCTTTCCTTTCCTAATTTTAACGAAAATTAACTTCGAATTCTATAAAAAAAATAAAAAATAAAAATCACAATGGGAAATAGTTTTCCACCACGCGCGCTTCTCGTATCCAACAGTGTTCATATGCCTAATTAATATATATGGTTATTTGTCATTCATGTGTCACACCATGTTAATATATATCTTGCTCTCTCTCTACACTTAATTATCATTATAATTATATGTAATTTAAAATTAAAAAAATGTTTAAGTGGATAAAAATGAGATTTTTTTAATTTCACGTTATTTAGATATAAAGTCAAATTATGTTGTATTAGTTTTATCTTGTGATACAATCCAAATTGTGTATAATGTAAGTCTTATTTTGGAATGTGAAGATCCGTTATGGTGTGTTGTTAAAGGACACTTCGGAGGGTGGAAAGAATGAAAGAGTATTTAAATTGCGTTTGATCTCGACTCCTAAACCATTTGAGATTTATTGGGTGTATCGCAACAAATCCCCCAATAAGTTTTACATTATTTAAAAGTTGAAGTCAAGCACAATTTAAATACTCCTTTCTCCCTCGATTCTTTCAAGTGTCTTTTAAAGACAAAACCTCCCGAACCTAGAACGGACAATATTCCAGAGACATCCCTAAACTCATACAAATTAATTTGAGTTAGACCTAAAGTTCATTTTTTAAAATATTATTTTATAATTTAATAAATTAGAAAAAAAATCCCATACCAAAATCATTTAATTGGTATATTTCAAAGGATAAAATATTTTTAAAAATAATTGCATTTACCTTGTACCGAAATCTTCTTTAAATCATGCATAACTTCTTTTTTATATTATTTAGATGTAAGGTATGTTGCTACACCCTGTTATTGTAACATTAATAATTTAACATGCACATGTGAACACGTGAGCTTTCTAAAAGTATATTTTAAATTACTATAAATATCCTTAATAACATGTTTTTAACATGTTTCACACGAAGGAAGCACTTCACTACAAAACAAAATTAAATTCCCAACCAATTTCACTGGTTGGAGGAACCTTGCCATAAGAAAATATTAGTTAAGAAGAACCCTAATAGGCAACTCATATGACTTGTTTCTAATTTGGGAGATCTACCATGTAAGCTTTACTGGCTCAAATTATTATTAAATAGATTATCTTTAATTTTATTTTAATAGAAAAACTTTAATATCTATTAGTACAAAATTAATTAAAAGTTAATTGTATTTTCAGAAATATCATCAATTAAGATAATATTATATGTTGAATAAATATTAAAAAATATTATATCACTGTTGATTAAACTTATACTATATTAAATAAATAAATTTAGTATCAATTAACTAAAATAATTAATATCGATTAGATTGATATTAACTTCAATAAATATTATAATAGACTATTGAAAAGTATATGTGTTTTTTATGATAAATAAAAAATAATAAAATTATTATTATAATTATAAAATTAAATTAGATTATTTTTATATTTTTTTATAAAAAATTTATCTATTTTATTTAATTAAAAAATTATTAATATAAAAAAACAGTTAAATCGGGAAAAAATGATTACATTTAAATAAACGGATACTTAACTGGTAAAATTGAGAAAAAAATATATTTTAATTTTAAAAAACTTTTATATAAAAGGCTAAAATTAAAAATAAATGTAGAAAAAAAAATCATTTGTGTGTAGGTATAGACTATATTAATATCTATAAAGTGAACGTTAATTTAAACAAATTATATTAATATTGATTAAATTAATGTTATTTTAAATAAATATAAATATTAACATTAAATTACATCAATTTCGCTTAAGGCAACACAAACTTTAATATAATTCATTTTATCAATTTTCTTTAATTTTTGACTTTGAAATATAATTGATTAAGTCGATTTTGAGCTTATTTTTGTTTACATCGATCGTATAATTGATTTTATTATATTATCAATTATATTGTTTGAGAACTAATTATTAATAAATTTGTAGCTAATATTATTAACAAGATAATCATGTAAGATTGGGTAGGTGATAAGTAAAATATTGCATTTGGAAAGTAATGAAAAGTTTCAAAATTATAAAAGAGTTTATTTGTAGTTAAAATTATATGTAGGACCACAACATGTAAAAGTATGAATGAAGTGCTATTATGACTAATATAGTGAATGAAGTTACCTAGTATTTCTAAAACATCATTTACAAATATGAAGTAACCTCAATTTGATGATAAATATAGAAGGGTTATTAATGCACACATTACCTATAAATTGTAATATAGATCACTTGTACCAAAATTTATAGAATTTTTTCTTTTAGAAAAGGAACACCTAGTTTTAGCTATCATTAAATCGCCTCCAACCTCTTTCAATCTTTCCACGGATCACACCTAACACAAGACTCACTCACCATGCTACCACCCTCGTCCTACAAAAACAATCAACCATTAATGCTTATATATACACACACCTTGGTAATTAAGATCTAAATCAAATGCACCCCAACAACACAAAAACCCATGCCAAACCACAATAAAAAATAAAACTAAATATCCTAAAAGAATTAAAATCAACAAGATTCTAAATGTTTATATACTAATTACCGATTACAATGGAGAATTTAATATTGGATATTTGTATATAGAGATCCAACTAGTGTGAGATCCCCCTTTTTCTTTCTCTTATCTGCCTAATTCACAGAACCTGCCTTTTTCCTTAACCACTCTCACTTTTCCATTTCTTCTCTATGTTTTCCACTTCCTCTCTAAAGAGGGCTTGAGCTCCTATCCACTGTTTGATCCATTCACCTCTTCTTGTTGCAGCAAGCAAGCCTGAGACCAGTGCAGAACCCTTCCCTCAAGTTGAACATCCTTCCCCTACGCGTAAGTCAACTTCAATTTCTTATTTCTCTTTAATTTCTGAATTCTAGAGCTTCATTCTTTTCTGAGTCGAATTAGGGTCCCATTCTCACTCTATGGGTATTCTAGTTCCTTAGGTTGTGCAGTTGTGGTACCTTTCTGTGGGGAGTTCTTCTTTGCAAGTGGTGATTATTAGAGGTAAGGGAAGCTAACTATTTTCTTGAATTCCGTATAGAAACCATTTCAAATGATCTTGATTGCATCATTGTGTGTTGAATTGATGTCTGAACTGTGTGATTGGGTGTGTGATTGAATTATACACAATTATGGACCTTTGCATGTGGGAGCAGATTGAGATTCTGATGTATTCACCCAAGCGAGCAGCCATCGCCTGAGTGAAAACACCAGAAAACTCACCTCTGCCCCTACGCGAATTTTTGCCTAGGCGAGCGATTCTCGCCTGAGCGAGATAAAGTCTCGCCTAAACGAGAAAGTTAGTCTGAGCGAGAATTCGTCCAATTTTTAAGTTGCTCTCTATTTCGAGTCTCGCTTAAGCAAGAATGGCCCGCTTAGGCGAGAAAACTCTTTCGCCTGGGCGAGATCTTCTAGCCTGAGCGAGAACCACTATAGTCGAGTGTTTATTCTCTATTTATGCGGGATGAAATTATACCTGAAATGTTAAAGTGTGGCTTTGATAATGATATGCTTGGATTGGTGTTTTTGACAAAATGTGTGGCATAAACGTATGAATTTGATTATGAGAAGGTGCGGTTGAACTAGAATTTCAAGGGAAATCCTAGAAGGGGTATGTTTGTAGTGTATGTAAGGTCATAAGGACTCATTATTGGAGGTATCCTGAAACTCCAATAATCATTCACGCTCAGATAGAGCATAATGGATTATGTCGTGAGGAGTAGCAGGAGGTCCTAGTCTTTGGACTAGAAGGGAACTTACCCTGTGAGTGGTTGGGTGATAACCCCTTGAGGCCAAACTGTGTAGAGTTTGGGAACCATCATAGGTGCATGCCACCAAGAGGTCCAATGTCACTTACATAATCCGAATAATTGAGTTTAGAGTCATCTATCTTTGATGTGTTATGGTGGTTTAAGTGATTCTGATTGAAATGAGGGAATTTATATGGTGTTTATAATTGAGCGGGATGTTTCTTTTAATCAGATTAGCTTACCCTTTTTATTGTCTCTATGTGTCTTGTGTTTGGTTCTTTTCTTGCAATGATCACTATTGTGTAAGCAGATAAAGATGTAGGTGAAGATACTCCTCTCTTGGATAGGAGTTGATAGTAGAATGGGGCTTCGATAGTAGCCCCTGTTTTATGTTTTCTTTACAGATGGACCCTTCTGTTAGCTTTTCCTAGAATAGGTTGTATACATTTTTGGTATTTCTATGGTTATTTGGATGATTGTACTAATACACTATATGGATTTATTCCTACTATCTGTTATGTTCTATCATGATATGATGTTTTATTTAGTAGTTTGAAAACTATTAAATGGGATGTTACAACTGGTGTGTACAGGAAATACTAGGGATGAAAAAAATACTCGTGCCCATGGGTATCCATGGATAAAATTCGTTGCGGATAGTTGGTACCCGCAAGTAATAGGTACCCGTGGGTAGCGGATAGCGAGTAATTTAATACTCATTCATTAACGGGTCAAGGTTGGGTATCATACTACCCATACCCGCGAGTATCCGCGACCCGCTAAGAAAATGAAATTACATTTTTATCCTTAGGTTTTACGTTATTAAGTTACTCATGCCTTGCCTGCCTGAAGGGTTTTTGCAGTAACTCTTACGGTGGTGACAAGTGTTTTCGACATCGTCTCTTGCCGTCGTGGGGCATGTGGCGACTGAACCTGTTGCTAGATTGATGGTGACTCACAAACGTGAAGGTGGAAGGGAAACCCTAATTGCCTTTGTGCGGGAGAAGAGGAGATAGTTAGGTTTGGGCAATTTTTTACTCGTTGCACCCCTCATTTTAATATTTGCACCAATTTTCATAATATGTTGGGTTGTTTAAGTTTTTTTGCACCTCTATTTATTTTTCTTATTTGTAATTTAATTTGGATCTAATAAAATTTATTTAAAAAATATTTACGGATATCCAATGTGTACTCACGAGTTGAAAAAAATCTGCAATTTTTTTTATGTGGGCATCCGACAGGTAACGAGACGGGTAACAGGTACATTTTTTTCATGTAGGTCGGGTAACGGGTAAACACTATCTGTACTTGAACTGTTGTCATCCCTAGGAATTACCTATTATCTGCCTTATTTAAATAATTCAACTTGTTATTTGTTTTGTTATTTGTCAAGTATTAGTCAAAAAATATTTACGAATTTTTTTATATCTATCTATATTTGGAAATATTTTCATTTTTATCTTTTTAGTTTTAAATCAGATTATTTAAATATATATATATATATATATATATATATATATATATATATATATAAATAAATTATTCAATTCAAAGTATAAAATTTAAATTTATTTATCTAAATAAAGTTACTTCAAACTTGAACTTTTAGAATTTTCTGCAGGGAGGGAGTTAAGTTGGGAGTCAAAAATGGAGAGTTACAAGATATTTTCTTATTTTTATTACCTAGTTGACATATGGTACCTTGAAGTATCTCAACTTACAAGTGCAGCATAGCGTTTAAATTAGACGTATGAACCGTGTGAATTCTTACTTTTGCTACGCATTGTTCAATATTTCAACAGTTCTGTCAAATGATTTATCGCTAAATTTCTAGTTGTTGACAACATGTGCATATCCTTTAGGTTTCCACTTCTCATCTTTCTTTCAGGATGATTTTATTAGGTTAAATTACTCTTTTGGTCCTTTTATTTGTCATAAAATTTCAGTTTGGTCCTCAAGTTTTTTATTGTCTCAATTTAGTTTTCTTTTTCTTAAAAATGAATAAATTTGGTCTTCACCATTAGTTTGACCAGACAATGTTAAAGTCAACGCCTCGTGTCAATTTCTAGTTTTTTTGAACTTTTTAAATTTTTTACACGTGTCACTTCATAGTTGTGCCACGTGTCAAAATTATTAATTTTTGACACGTGGCACAACTGTGAAGTGACACATGTAAAAATTCAAAAAATTTAAAAAAAATTCAAAAAAAATTCAAAAAAAAAATAGAAATTGACACGTGGCGTTGACTTTAACATCATCTGGTCAAAATTAATGGTGAGGACCAAATTGAGTCATTTTTAAGAAAATGAGGACCAAATTGAGACAACGAAAAACTTGAGGACCAAACTGGAATTTCATGACAAATAGAGGGACCAAAAAAGTAATTTAACCAAAAAATTCATAAGATACCAATCACACGGTCGGTTTGTGTTGAATAGAGACGAAGGATCTTGTATCAAATTATAGCACTTTCTTTGGACTGATGTGTGACATCCCATTTAAATAGATTTAATCTACTAAATAAAAATATCGCATAATTATAAAATAAAAGAGCAACCAGATGAACAATGTACATATAAGAATCCACTATTACAGTCATCCAAGAATAGTGCTTAAAAGATATTGAGGCATACCAAAGATGCCATGAGTAGGATGTAATCTAAAAGTTTTAATAGTTTTGGAAAAGGATGCTCCTAGAGCCAGGAATTACAAAGGCATCAGGGCCTTAAAACTGCTCTAAGAGCCATATAGAGATATAAGGACATACTAAATCGCATCGCTACCACCATCGGGTCTACCTTCAGAATTTCCCCCATCTACTCCCACCAATAAGGTGATAATCACAAAAGAGAAAACAAGACAAGAAACAGACACAAATAAAAGGGTAAGCTAGTGTAAAATAATTTTAACATATTATAGCAGGCAAGTACTTAAAACAGTTCCAAGCATGCAACATAGTAGGCACAAAATCATGTTATAGCAAACAAGCAGGACACTATGACTCAATTATTCGGATACATATAATAAGATCGGATTCACGAGATGCTTGCACTTGTGGTGGCCTCTACTACTCTGTAGAGCCATTGTCAATAGGTTTCACCCTACCACACACAAGGTTAGCTTTCAAGCATCTAAGGCCATTATCCTGCCAAATACTAGGGCCTCCCGCTACTCTCACCACTTGGATTAGTTTGCTCTACGTGAGACTAATTGACCCATTTAGAGTTTCGGGATGCGATCCTTACTTGAATCCTTATCTTAATTATATACACTACACACCACCATGAGTTCTCCCTATGAGACTCATGGAATTACGCCTATCACACACCAAATTCATGTTTCATCATACCATAACTACCACTTTTATCTCAAACATCCAAATCCCATGCCATAACACCACCAACCAACAAATCCATGAAC